>Ga0209463_1000171_pt1 | contig 61049 bp, 73 predicted proteins | sample AgamicMgSfrz_FD_187169 | JGI IMG/M metagenome (GOLD analysis project Ga0209463, IMG submission 187169) | Agave microbial communities from Guanajuato, Mexico - Mg.Sf.rz (SPAdes) (version 2) | ecosystem: Host-associated > Plants > Phyllosphere > Phylloplane/Leaf | place: Guanajuato, Mexico...
TCGGAACACATGTTATGTAGGGATATGGTCTCCAAGACTTTTTACCATTCCTCTTGCTAAATTGTGTAATCCGATCAAATTAAAAAGCGACCACGAGTTTACAAATTATCTTGTAAATAGTTAAGTCGGATAAGAAGGCACATTCTGTTGAGAAACAGTATGTATGTCTTAACGCGAAAGAAAAATATCTACATTAGTAGGTTTTGGTAGATATTTTTGAGCGGAATAATAATAGTGATTATTGATAAAGAAGTTTTTGTAAAATGGAATAATGCTAATAAAAAACATTATTTGTCAAAGGGATATGGTCCTTATGAAAACAAAAAAGAATTTAAAGTGAAAGTGGAAGACTTAAATAAGGGATCGAGAACCTTAGTTAATGTAAAATGTGAATATTGCGAAATTCCTAAAATTAAAAAAATAATGTTTGGAGAGTATTATACAGCAGTAATGAAACATATTACTAAAAAATACGCTTGCAAAAAGTGTATAGTGAAAAAAACAATGGAAGGAACAAAAATAAAAGCAGAAAAAGGTCAACTTTTGCCTGGTGAAAAATTTTTTTATTCTATCAAAGAAAACAGAATGACGGCATTAAAAGATTATATTGAAAAAAACCAATCTATTTCTGGATTAGCAGATAGTCTTGTTTACGGATATTTTTACACATACAATGATGATATCTTTAAAGCCATTGAAGAATTAGGTTATGATCATATGAAACTAAGGAGCATGATGCCTAGAGGTTATTGGGCAGATTTTGATGTTGTAAAAGAAGCAATAGAAGAATTCATTCTAATGTATAAAAAATTCCCAACGGGAAAAGAAATGCAATATGAATTAAAAATAAATCCTGATGCCATAAAAAAACATGGCGGAATTACTGAAATTAAAAAGAAGATGAATTATAAAAACAATGAATCGCTAATTGATAATCGCGGAGATTACAATCGTTCTTCTTATGAATTAATTACAGCCAACTTTTTAATTGCTCAAGGAATATCTTACAAAAGAGAACAAAAGCCTTTTCATCAAAAAAATTCAAGACACAGAAGTGATTTTACTTTTTATCCTAAAAATAAAAAACCTATTCATGTGGAAGTATGGGGTTTTTTAAAAAGAGATAATACTGAAGTCGGTATTAAGTACAAAAAACATAGAGAAGAAAAAGAAAAATTGTATCAGGGAAATGATATTATTCTTATATCAATAGAACCTGAAATTTTCAAACAATCTTACGAAAAAATTGAGAAAAATTTAAATAATATTTTTTCAAAATACCTTTCTCTTGATTTTGAAAAATTAGAACAAAGATTATTAATACCAGCAAATAAAATATCAGATAAAGAAATATTGGAGTTAGTAATGAGTTACAGCAACGATGATGAATTTTTTCCTCCAATTTCTACTATTGAAAATAAGCATAACGGAATATATGCTGAAGTTATTAAACGTTATGGGAATTTTAGTGAATTTGCGGAAAAATATAATAAAAAAATGCATTCTAATTCACCGAATTACTGGAATCATGAAAGAATTAGAGAACGACTCGTGTATATGATTAAAACCTATCACCAAATTTATTCAGAAAAAATTGTCCGAAAGATGGATGATTATTTTTTAAAAGGGTTAACAGATGCCATCTATACGCGTGGCGGATGGATGTATCACAGAATGAAAGCATACAAATATTGTTTGGAAAACAATATTGATCTTCCAGAGTCCGAGCTAAAATACATTCGTTCCAAATGTCGTTCGCTTAACATCCCAAAAACAACACCTGTTCATGAGATTATTGAACTTTCGTTACAAAAAACCAGCTGTTAACGGCTGGTTTTTTTATTCATTGATAAGCAATACATGATAAAATAAAGAAAAAAGGAATGAGGGATGAAATTGGGACTTCAAATAGGGATTAATAAAAAAACATTGACGAAAAAAGGGGATCAGTACTTGCTTGGGATTATAGGGTACGTAAAAAACAGCGCAGAAGAAAGTGATTTTATATACTCGATTTTATTTGATGAAAACGGAGAAATATTGGAAGAAAATATAGATTTAAAAATACCGTCAAAAAGCTTATTAGATGGATGGAAAAAAAGTAATGCGATTACAGAAAAAATTAATTTAGCAAAAGCCAGTATAAAAGCTTTAAAGGTATTACCAACACTCTCTATTGATGATTTAGTGTGTGTAGAAGAAAACTGCAAGTATTATGCTAATAACGATAGCTATAATTATGCTTGTGCGATGAAAAATAATACTGGACTCGTTTTTTCAATAGTAATTTCAAAAGAGGAAAAACCTTATTTTTTTGCAGAAATAAAAGGAGATCTTGGAACATTCTTTCGATTGGATAATCTTTTAACAGAAGATATGAAAGAATTGTTTATTGGAAATATGAAAAAGCATTCTAAAGAACGAGTGCGTTTGCTTACAAATGGCTATCATTTAAATGAAAAGTAAATAAGAAATGAGGAAATCGTATGAGTTTACAAATGATTATGCGAGAAAATTCTCTTGAAAAAAAAGAAGATTATTATATTTTCATAATAAAAGCTTATGTAATAAAAAACATAAAGCATTATGAATTTGTTGGAAAAGTTATTCTAAATGAACAAGGAAAGGTATTGAAAAAAGAAACCGAGAAAACGACGCTAGAAGAAGAACTTATAAAAGAAGTATTTGAAAATGAAAAAATAATAAACTACGTACAACTGGTAAGTTGGGTTATAAAATCAATGAATGATTTACAAAAAATAACCGAAGAAGACATTCAATGTGTTAAAAAAGAATGTGAATATATTTTGGATAATAATCATTATGTTTTTATATGTAAGTTTAAAAATCAACCTGAATTGAAATTTAGAACAGTTATTTCTAAAGAAGGAGAACCTGAATTTCGCATGATATTAAAAGATGAAATAGATACTTCTTATCTTGTAACTAATATTTTGACAAAAAATATCAAAAAAACGATCATTAAAAAAAAATATCGTTCAAAAGAAAAAGTAAGATTGCTTATAAATGGATTTTACTTAGATGAAAAAAGAAATGAGGAATAATAATGATTAAAATAAATTTTTTGATAACAAAAAGACGAATAAAAAAAGCCGATCGATTAATTATCAAAGTTCATGGTCTGTTTAATAAAGATTGGAAACCGAAAAAATTTATTTATACAGTGTTAGTGAATGAAGATGGAAAAGTGGTGAAAGATAAAGTAAAAGTGGATTCAAACGATTCATCCTTATTAGAGAAAATGAAACAAGATAAAGATGTAAAAGAAGCGATTAACCAACAAATTATTGTTTGGAATCTTGTGAGAATGATGGAACAGAGCAAAGAAGATGATATCGTCATAACAAGAGAAAGGTTTACAGAAAATCAAAATTTCAATATTTTTTCTATCCAATTTATGTTAAAGGGTTTAGACTACGCAATTTTTGAAATGAATTTTTACAAAAATGAAAAACGCTTACCCACTATTATATATAATTATGTGAAAGATATTAATCTAAAGGGGAGCATAGAAAAAAGATTAGAAGAAAAAGCAAGAGGAAAATTGTGTAAACAAGTACTGATGCAATCAACACAAAAAGTAAAAATGCTCACAAAAGGATATCAAACACAATACAAATAAAAAAACACGCATATGCGTGTTTTTATTTGTATTGTGTTTCTAAAATGGCTAATTTTTGAATAAATTCATCCGTTTCTTCATGAGAAGATGAATGATTGTAAATATCCATTTGTTCGTACATATTAAAATCAGGATTTTTTTCACTTAAAGCAGATAATCGTTTGTACACTTCATAGTTTTTTCGAACATGCGGACTATCAATTTTTTCTAAATCTGTTTCTTCGATCGAATCCATTGTTGCCATGTGAAAATCCATATTTTCATAAAAGCTATCACACGTATCACAGTGGTATAAATAAGCAGTAACACCTGGTCCGTTATTATAATCCGAAAAAAGATGAAGCGGTTGATTGCAGCAAGTTTTTTCCATTCTTATTCCTCCTAAATTTTTTTATACTTATTTAGTATAAAGGCAGTTTGAAGGAAATGGAGAAAATAATGGATATTTCATGGTATAATAAAGAAAAAAGAAATGAGGGAAAAACGTGTATCATCTTTTTAAAGTAGAAAAGATAAACGTTGAACGAATAGATGATCAATTTAAATTTGAAATATATGGAATTACAGGTTTAAATAAATTTCATTATTATTGTATCTTTGATAAAAAAGCGAACGAAATAACAGAAGAACTAAAAACAAATGAAACAAATTTAGTGACCCTTCATGAAATACGAGATCAAATTAAAACAATAAAAGAAAGCAACATAACAAAAGAGGATATTACACTGGCTAATAGATTAGAATGTGTGAAAAAAGAAGATCTTGTTTTTGTAAAAGAAGAATACCAAGAATATAGTTTTTCTCGTGATTATGCGATTTCTTTTAAAATAAAGGGAATTAAAAACAAACATTTCACTGCTCTTTTTTCAACTTTTTCTAAACCCATGATTTTATGCAAATATAAAACGTTTTACAACCGCATTATACATCGTGTATTGCTAGAAAACATAAGAAATATGATTTTTGAAGAAATGCTTTCACAAACAAAAGAAAAAGTAAGATTGCTTACAAATGGCTATGATTTAAATTATAAAACACGCTAAGCGTGTTTTTTATTTCTTGAAAAATATTGATCAAAAATAAATATGTATTATTATCTAAAAAATGATGGAAAGGAAAGGTAGGGAATTATCGTTTTTCACATCCATTAACAAAAATTCCCTATGATGCTTTAGGAGATTATGTAAGGATTTGTTATGGTCCGAAATTTAACGAACAAAGAAAGTAATAAAGAAAAAAAGCAGAAAGGGAAAGCCTTCTGCTTTTTAATTGATATATTTCATACTATTTATTATTTTCAATGTTTCTCTGATGCTCGCTTTGCTTTCAAATTCATATACAAATCCTTTTTTTGATTGCCATGTGACAATGATTTTTCCCGAAGAAGCATTCCTTGTAATAAAGATGTTTCCCTTTACAATATCTTTGTCTTTAAGCCAATTTAATTGTTTCATTTCTTTAATAAGTTGAACAGTTATTTCTGTTGAAGCGGTGTTAGATCCCATACCTTCTGTGATAAAAGCCCAATTTTTATATTTTCCATACAGAGAAATTTTGAACTTTGGTTCCAACCATAATTGAATACCTTCTATAGATTTTGTTGGAATATAATTTTTTTGTTTTTTTAAAGATTTAAATTCCCCTATTTTTCCTTCAAATAAACCAAATTTATTGGATTCGGAAATGTACTGCAGTTGAGGATCGTTCGGAGGATATATTCTATCCATTGTTAAAAAATATAAGGTATAATCTTTTTTATTTGCTTCATAACGAACATTCGGAAAAGGATCTGAATACTTCGATAAATCAGTCCAATATGTAGGAAACAAAAGCGGAACATCTGTTTTAATTTCTAAGTCTTTAATAATTGGTTGTAAAAAAGGTACGACATTGTTTGACTTAGACATACCAAAAAGAAATACAATGGAAGTTATACAAAGGAAAACAATTTTTTTCATCACGAATCCTTTCTATTCTGTTTTTTATAGTATGCTCAAAAAAATTAAAAATATGAATGGGAAATTATTCTTTTTTTATAAATGTTGAAAAATGCGTTGTGTGCACTATTTTTTCTTCAAAATTTCATTTTTCTTCTTTATAATAAAAGATACAAACATACATAGCGAAGGAGAAGTTGACATTATGCTTATTACCAAAAAAGTGGAAGTTACATGTGGTTCGCGCAACAAAGAATATTATGAAAAGTTAGGCTATGGTCCGTTAAAACATGGAGATACATTTGAAATTGATATCAAGCATTTAACAGTAGGATCTAGTCTTCGCGTTATGGCGAAATGTGAATATTGCCAGGTAGAAAAAGAAGTTATTTTCAATGACTACAACAAACAAAAAAACAAACACATCACTAAAAAGTATGCGTGTAAAAAATGTTTGGGGAAAAAGTTTATCGACGGAGCAAACATCAAAAACGAAAAAGAAGGACTGAAAGAAGATGCCCGCGCTTTTTACAGCATTAAAAAACATCGTGTAGATGCATTAAAATCATATATCCAAGAACATGGAACGATTGCAGGTATGAGCAAACACAATTGGTACAAATATTTTCTGCAATATGAAGAAAATGTATTTGATGAAATTGAACGTTTAGGATATGGCGAGACAGAACTTAAAAACATTTTAGGTGTAAAGTTTTGGGAGAACTTTGATCGTGTAAAAAATAAAATGGAAAGTTTTTTGCATCTGTATAAACGCTATCCAAATCGTCAAGAAATGGAACATGAATTAGAGTTTCATTCTCATGCCATTCGAAAACACGGAGGACTGCGAGAAATTAAAAGAAAAATGGAAAAAGAAATTTATTTGTTAGATCGAAAAGGAGAAAAACATTATTTTCTCGGAGAATGGATGACGGCGAACTTTTTAATTCAACAACAAATCCCGTATAAACGAAATCAATTACTTGTAGTGGAAGATGAAAAAGGATTTCGAAGTGATTTCACGTTTTATCCTGTTAACCAACAACCTGTACATGTAGAATTGTGGGGTTATGCAAATGATGATAACTCTGAAGCGGCAATGTATTATCGCCAAAAACGAAAAGAAAAAGAAGCATTTTATCACAAATATGGTGTGTTGTTTCTTGGAGTTGAGTATGAAATATTCGAACAATCAGAAGAAAAAATTAATGAAACGTTTCTTTCATTGTTTGATTCGTATTTATCTATGAATATGAATCCTATTGGACGAGTATCAATTAGTCAAACAGAAAAAATGACAGATGAAGAATTACTTGAAGTGGTGATGAGTTACAGTGACAATAAAGACTACGTTCCTTCTGTCTATGAAGTTCGAAAAAACGAACAAGAAGTGTACAATGAAATTTTAAAGCGATATCGTAATTTTCGCTTGTTTGCGGATAAATTTCAAAAGAAAATGGTCAGTCGATCAACGTATTACTGGACAAAAGAAAAAGTGGAAGAACGATTTTTGTATATGATTAACACGTATCAAAAGATTTGTTCAGAAAATGAGCTTCGAAAAACCGAAGATTACAGATTAAAAGGATTGTACAAAGCCATTTATAAATTTGGTGGAATGACCTATCATCGTCTTCTTTGTTATCGTACATGTTTAGAAAAAACTTTGCCAATTCCACATCGTGAACTAAACTATATTCGTTCAAGACGTATTCGAGGAACGATGCCAATTGATTCATCAATTGAAAAAATTATTGAACATGCGTTGAAGGAACATGCTCCTGATACCGTAAATGTTTAAATAAAAAAAGACGCCCTTTGCGTCTTTTTTTACTTGCTTTTTCTTTACAATGATTTATCTTTTCTTTAAAGGGGGGATTTTCATTCATGAAACATGTGACATTGTTAAATAAAATTAAAGAAAAAGGTGGAGTGAAAGTAGTGACGATCATGATGGAAGAAGCGCATACTGTTTTTCATATTGATGAAGATTTTCAAGATGATTTTAATGTATTAAAGTGGTTTAAAAAAGGGATGGAAAAAGGTGCATCCATGGTCATTCGGCAGCAAGTAGAAGAAGAAGATTTTTTTATTGCGGGAATTGTACTTGGGAATAAAAATTACTATTTTCTATCTGCTGATGAAATGGAATGGGCATATACAACTGATTCTAAAACAGGGAAACAAATTCCAAGAGAACCAGGTGTAACGTTTGTCACCTTCAATGAGTTATTAGATGTATGGGAATATGACATGGAAGAAGGAGAAGATGAAGATATCGAAATCACATCTTTTGCCGTCTTATCAACAGATGAATATGACGAAAATGAACAAGCTTTCTCTGCCGAAGGCGAGTTTCAATTTATTTATAAGCACAAGAAGTATAATGCAGCACTTTTTTATTATGTATATGATGAAGAGAACAAGGAGTCTCCTACGGGTAAAGGGATTCAATTTGAAGAAGAATTTTTGTTTGATATTGGTGATCGAGAAGAACAAATGTTTGTATTTGAAGTGTTGGATTTTATCTTAGAAGATGAAGTGGTATCTTCTCCATTTATGGATCCATTATATGAACGTTTTTATGAAAAGCACGGGTTTCGCCATAAACAAGATCAAAAAAATGAAGAGTAATCTTCATTTTTTGTTATAATAAGAAAAAGAAGGAAAGTGGGTGAAAATTGTGGGATATTATGAAACGTTTTTGCTAAATAAATTAAAAAATGCGTTGGAAAAAGAAGAAATGTTGTTTCGGAAAAAATATAACAACATTTACGCTTATAACGATGTGTTTGAATGTATCTTTTTTCTAGATGAAAACAAAAAAGTTGAAAATTTGTGGATCAATGAATGTGAATATGCAGCTTCTGAAAATCAAACCATTCAGCAAATGCTGAATTGGATTTTAACCAAAAGTAAACAGCGCGTAAAATTACTGTATTAAAGGGGTAAAAAATGGTTGGGGGAAAAAACGAAACGCTAATAGCGTTAATAAACGTAATAGAACAAGAACCTATCGTCTTTTATGATGAACAAATTAAAGAGGGCATTATATTTAAAGTAAATGGAATTTATGTTTTTCTTCGTGTTGATGAAGATAAAAAAACCAACTATTTTGAAATCAATCAATGGTCATATGATCCAAAAGAATATAAAGAAGTTCAACAAATCACTGATTTTCTTTTCAAAAAAAGTAAATATCGTGTTGGTTTACTATTTGGAGCATCGCGCATTGATATGATTCATCAATTATGGAGACGTTTCTTTAGTTATCATAAAAATGATGAACTACTAACAACTCTTCGATTGAAATATATTGTGAGTTAAGGTAAAAGGAGAGAAAAAGAAATGGAAAAAATAGAGATTTTGTCGATTAAAAAGCGAAATCAAGTACGACTGGTCACATATTCTACCTCAGTTGGAACATTTGAAGCGCGTATCTATGAAAAATCAAATGAATTAAAAGTTGAAGATGAAGTTTATGAAATGGTGAGAAAAAGACGATTTCTTCGTTTTATCACAAAAGAGACGCAGCAAGAAATAATTAATCAGTTGTTACAATTGAAAGAATATCGCGTACGAAATGCTATACATCCTTATCACATTGAATATATGGAATCCTTATATTAATCACAAAAGGAAAAGGAGAGAAAAAAATGAGGTGGATAAAAGAAAAATGGAACGAACTTTTTATCAAATTAGTGGTTCAACCTTCAAAGGAAATTGTAATTGATGAAAAAGAAGATGTTCAAGAAGAGATACCATTTATGATTAAAACGATAAAAAAAACAGAAGAATGTTTTGAAATAACCTACAGTTTAAGAGAAGAAGTGTTTGAAATAAATGTATTTATAGAAAGAAATAAGATGGACATCAACGATGTTGTTACAGATATAACAAATGGTAAGAAAAAGATTTATTTTATTTCACGGGACATGCAGCGAAAGATTGCAGAAGAGTTATTAAAACTGGATCAATTTCGTGTCAAAAATGCGGTATCTCCCTATCAGATACATTGTATGGAAAGTTTAGTGTAAAAGGAGAAATAAAGATGAAAATAAAAGAAATGGTTAAAGAAGGAGATTTTTATTTACTTTCGTTAGATGATCAAAGTGAAGAAACAGTAAAAGTAAAACTCCGTATTGAAAATGATGTCATTACAATACCTGAAATTATGTGGAGAAAAAGTAGTGGAGGAACGCGTCCTGTATTTCTTACAAATGAACAAATGATATTAATTGGAAAAGAACTAATCAAAGAAAGGGAATTGAGAGTGAAGCATATCGTAAAACCTTTTAAAATCGTATGCCATTTAGATAATATGAAAAGAGGGAGATGGGAATATCAATTATAAAATAAAAAGATAGTCATTCGACTATCTTTTTCCATAAGTTTGGTAATGTCGTTGTTTTAAATTCTCCACTATTCTTATCCGTAATTTCAATGCTAGATCGATATTCTTGAATAAGATGTTCGGGAATAGGCATATGTTTGTGTAAATAATCAAGGCATGACTCTACATGTTTGCGATGACAAACAAATTTAAGACCATGATAATTAACATCAACACGATTATGTTCTTTTAATCCTTTTTTATAATCTTTAACTGCTGCTGGAGGGAACCCTAAAAAAGTCCCTAAAACTCCTTCGTTATAAGGGAGGAATCCGCTTGGGTTTTTCATACCTTTTCGTAGAAATCTTTGTTTTTGTTTTTCATTTTGAAAAAATAAACGTTGATAACCAATTTCTCTTTCTTGAGGATGAAAATAAGAAAGGTCAATCCATGGATAAAACGAGGTTAATTCAACATATCCAGGTTCTCTATCCGTTGCTAAATAAGCAGTTTTAAGTCCATAAGTAAAAAGTCCAAATTGTCCAATCATACATAATTCCACCTTTGTCTTAGATTTTGTACTAGTATAAAGAAAAAAGAAAAAATTAGTAAAAAAAGTCGTTTTTTATCATAAAAAAAAGATAGTCATTGGACTACCTTTTGCCATTTTTTTAATAATGTCGCTTTTTGAAATTTGCCATCAATAATTCGATCAATCTCAATACTTGATCGATATTGTTGAATAAGGTGTTCTGGAACGGGCATATGTTTCTTTAAGAATTTAATACAGTACACAACATGTTTTTCGTGGCATACAAAACCCATACCGTGATAATCAATACCAATCCGTTCAGACTCTTTTATTCCTTTTTGATGATAAATAACGGCTTTTGGAGGGAATCCTAAAAAAATTCCTAATACTCCTTCATCATAAGGGATTTGTTGATTTTGAACCAACCCTCTTTTTATAAATAATTGTTTTTGATTTTCATGTTGAAAAAACAATCGCTGTTCCCACAATCCTCCGTTTTTTCTTGATACATAAGAAAGATCTAACCATGGATAAGAATGAGTTAATTCTTCAAACCCTGGTTGTTTTTTAGATGCTAAATAAGCAGGTTTAATTCCATGTATAAAAAGTTGATCTTGTCCAATCATAAAGTATTCCACCTTTGTCTTAGATTGGTCTGTAGTATAACGTAAAAAAGACAAAAGTGGAAAAAACGTTACTTTTTAGCTTCTGTTTCATAGTGACCTATTGTGCGTTCACTAACATTTACTTTTTGTGCTAATTCTTTTTGTGTCAATTTTGCTTTGTTACGATAAAATTTGATTGCTTTACCTATTTCCATAAGTAGTCCCGTACAATTTGTTCGTATTTTTCATTATAATAAAAAAGGCGGTAAAAGACAAAAAGAGAAGTCTTATACATAGAGTAATTCAATGAAGAGGGGTGAATGAAAGTGAAAACTTATTTAACGATTCTTATTATTACGAGTATTATCATGTTAGGGTTGTCTGTTGGAGTTGCTTACGGATTTCATATATGGTTAAATGTTGGATTTGTAGATACATTAATTATTATATTTGGATTTTTAGGAGTAAAAAAAGTAGCTGAATTAATAGTTGAAATTGTTTTTAAAACAAGTTAAAAAAGGGATCAAAACCCTTTTTTAACTTGTTTTGTGTTAAAATTAGAGGTGAATATCACTAGTAAGAAAGGATGAAAAAGATGAATAAAAAAGAAATATGGAATGAAGTAGTAAAAGAAACACGAACAAAAGCATTGTTTGAACTACCAGAGAAAATAAAAAACTTTTTAATAGGAAGCGAACTAATTGATGCAGATGAAAAACAACTAATTTTTTTCTATCAAAACAAGCAGTTTGTTTTTAATAAACGCGGAAAAGGCTATAGTATTTTATCTGCCCATTTTGTAGAGTATGGCACAACATTTATGAAACTATTTCCGATATTTGAGTTGTTCTATGAAAAAGTAGAAAAAGACCTTTATTAAGGTCTTTTTTTGTTAATTAATCGAACTTGTTTTTCAAAATCAATTTCATATATCTCTTGTTGTTTTTGATACAATGCATGTACTCGATCTGAAATGACCAATAGACTTTCAAGAAAAATATCTTTTTTTTCTTGCTGTTTATCTTCAGGAAATTTTAAAAACGCTTCAATTAATTTAGGCAGACGCTCCTCGGTCAAAGAATACAATTGATGGTTGTCTTCTAAAGACAAATGTTCTTTTTCTTTTTCCAAGTCTTTCTTTGTCGATAAAATATTTTCCATTGTTTTTGTGAGGATTTCATTATGTAAATGATGCAATCTATCTAGATATGGATGTATGTTTTTTATCGATGTTTTGCTTTTTGATTGAAATAAAGACGCAAATTTTTGCGTTGATCGAGAAGGGTGGGTGTCAATAAATACCTTCATTCCTTTTTTCATTTCCTCGGCGAACGTTTCGGCAGTTTCATCTGTTAAAAAAGCTACTTTGTATTTTACGTTTGTAATACTTCCATCAGGATGAAAATTAAAATACATAACTTGTTCTCCTAAGGCATACATGATGCAATAATGATAACGATCGTAACCTGAACACAAGATTACTTTTGCTTGATCGTACTGTCCAGCCACATATTCATCAAAATAATCTGTTTTATGGAGTTCTTCTGGTTTAAACTCTTTTTTTCCTTCTTGAAGATCCCTCATAAGTCTCACGATTTGTTGATAAATAGGGTCAACTTTTGGTTGGGGCATTCGTGCTACAAATGAAATGCTATTTAACATATTCTCACCTTTTTCTTTTAAAGATTATTGTTACATTGATTATATCATATAAAGATTGTTCGTTAGTAGTAAAACAAGGTATAATGAAGTAAAAAGGATTTTAATGATGATCAAAATAAATCCCAATATGTATATTGATTATTTTTTACATTTAGAAGATGACGATCTTATTTCTGTGAAAAAAACAGAAAGCGGCAGCATATTTTTTGTAGATAAAAGTAATAGTGTCATAATCATTGCCTATAAAGAAAAAGAAGTAACTGAATTAGTGTTAAATAATTTTTTAATTCTTGAAAAAAAGGATTTAGAAGATAGAAAAAAAGAATTAAATGAAAAAATAACCTGGTTTTTAACCAAAAGTAAGCATCGAGTTAAATTATTGTTTTAAAAAAGACGACATATTGTCGTCTTTTTTTAGAATTCATCATTTACAAATTCAATATACTCAAGAAATGATTCGTACGTGTCTTCAGGAATAATAAAATCTGTTATACGTTCTGCAGTAATAGCGCTGTGAGATAACAACTCTTTAAGATTATCTTGATTGAAAAGCAAACGAAGTCTCACTTGATGATATAAAAATTCATTTTTTTCTTTCATTGTTTGCAATAATTCATTCATATATTACACCCACTTTTGTAATAATTTCACTTCCTCGCGAATATGTGATGCTATTTTGGGGCGTTTACCTTTCTTTTTCTTTAATGCATAAAATTCTTTTTGCAGCATTTCATAAAAAGATTGTTGAAAAGATTTTCGTTCTTCTTTCGTTAAAAGAAATAAACTATGTTCAAAAATATGAAAATGTTCTCTTGTAATAGAAAATGTATTCATAAACTTATTGGGTTGTCCTTGATACCAATTAAACGCTATTTTTTGTAAAATTTCTTTTTTTTCTGGTCCAAATAAAGAGGAGAGATAAATATCCGAAAGCATGGACGACTCTTCATATAAAGAAGAATAAGAAAAAGACATGATAGATAAAATATGTTTTAATGTTTCTTCTTCAAAATCGTCATTTGGTATTTGCATTAATTTTTCAAATTGCAAAAAAAGAATCTTTTTGTAATGTTCAAATAAAGCGTTCAATTCTTTTGACGTGACCCATTCGTAGCTAGCTATATTTTCTCCTTGAACAAGGTACCGAATTTTATCGGTTGAAAGACGAGCATTAGAATGCAAATTGTAGTGAGAAAAGTCCGTCGGACACGTCATTTCTTCAAACAAATGATGAATTTTAGTTCGTATTTCTTTTTTCATTTGAAAGGGAACATTTGTTAAATTAGAAGGATCGATACCTACATATTTTTCAAAATGTTCGGCAAATGGTACAGAAAAACTTCGTATATACGAATACACAATGGAACTTATTTTTTCAGGTAACGAATAGGATGAATTTGTTCCAATCTGTTCAATCGAAATAGAAGGAACAACCGCTTCTAAAGCTTCTTCTTGAAGGTATTCATTAATTTCTTTTAATAATTCTTCCATATTTTTTCCTCCTTGAGACACTCGCTATGATAAAATAAGACTATCTTTATTATACAAGAAAGGATGAGAAAAAAGATGAAAAGCTTTGATTTTTTAGAAAAAAATCGGTATTTTGATCATAGTTATTTAAAAGCTCGTTTATCAAACAAGAATAAAATATACCATCAATCGAGTAAATGTTGAAATACCAGATGAAATAAAAAATGATATTATGGCGATTGAACAAATCGTCGAAAAAAGAGATCGTGTACGAAAGTTATTTAAAGAAAAGACATCTTAAAGATGTCTTTTCCGAGTAAAGGAGTGAATAAAGTGAAAAAACTTTTACATGCAGATTTTTTTAAAGATTTAGAAAAAAATAAGCATCTTACAACGGTTTGGTACCAAGAATTAGAAGATCATACGGGGTATCTACATATTAAAGATGAATTAACGAATCGTGATTATCAGTTTGAATTAAACGCAGTTTCAACTACTTTTTATATCCGACTACGGAAGATGCAGGGAATCGATGAAATAGGATTAATGCGAGGAAATCAATTAGCATATGAGGTTCAAAACTATGTAAAAAAAGTACTTAAAACGCATCCTACATATAAATTGCGTTATATCATGAATGCTTATACGATAGAAGTAGTCGAAACGCAACCCGCGCTTAAAACATACGAAGAATACGAGTCTTATATACAAAAGACGGAAAACTTTCAATTTATCACATGTAAAATAAGAAAAAATATCATAAACTCTACAATTGCTTTAATTGGCAGTGCCCTTGCTCAGTGGTATATTTATCGTGTTATCTCTCCATTATCCATGCAACTATTTTTGTGCGTATTGCCTCTTATGATGCAAATTATGGTATTATTAACGATAAAAGAAACAATAAATTTATATCGTATGCGCGTAAAAGAAAGAAAAAAAGTGAAACAAATAAGTAAATTAAAGGAGAAATGATCGTGGAGAAAATGTTAAATGAGTTAATCGAAACTTACGAAAAAAGCAAAGTTTTTATTCAAATTCAAGATTCTGTTTTTAATGAAGACAAATATGATGCTCTTTATCAATTATCTTTTTCAAACGAAACAGGGGATGGAATGGTTGTACTTCTTGGTGAAAAAGATGAAAGTTTGTCTCTTATGGTTGCTCATAAATGTATAGGGGATAAACAAAAAGCGTTAGAACTTGCGCCTGTTATCCTTGATTTTTTCGAAACATACGGAGAAAATAAAGAATTTAATGTACTTGTCGCTAGCAAGCTATCTTTTTATATGTATATCGGAAAAGAATTTTGTGATGATTTTTTTCAAACGCGTAATTACAAAGAACTACCGAAAGAAAATACTGAACATCCTTATAACCATCGTTTATGGTGCGGAGGGATGGAGGAAGGATGGATCAAAGAAAAAGAAGAAAATTTTATCAAGTTACATACGATAGAAAACGTGATGGAAAAAATAAGAGAAAGTTTTTCATCTTATCGAAAAAAAGATGTTACGTTTGAAGTTGTATCTAATGGTTTTCCTTATTATGTGCAGGTCTATTATATGGGGCAAAAACGAAATGTTTGTTTTTCATTTACCCCTTCTGCTATTCAAATCATAGAAGGTCCTTTTATTGATAACTTTCATGATATTGAACCTGTTATTCATAAATGGTTGCATTCCATTTATCAAAAATATCGAATTAAAGCAAAATTAAACCCTTCAACTTATCACTATGAAAAAATGATGAGTAATTTACTTGGAGAAACGCAGTTAACATTTCGAAAACAAGATGTGTATCAACAATTGCTTCGTTTTTTCTCACCTTATGAACTGGAAGAAGTGTGTGCTAAAAGTAAACATGATTGGTATGCGGACTATACAAAAGAAGAAGGGTTTTCTTTCTTTAAAATAGGGCATATCATTTGCTTTATTGATACAGTGAAAGAAAAAATTATTTCAATTGAACCTGAAACAAAAAAAGAAGAATTGTATGAAACATTTAAAAAACGTGTTTTGGCTACATTAACGAGGCGTATGGAAAAAGAAAAAAACAAATTTTTTTAAAAGGATGTTAACTAAAATGAAAAGAAATTTTGTATTAACTTCTTCTTTTGCTGAAGAAATAGAACAATTGAAACAAGGATTAGAAATACAATCCATGGATGGATATCCTCGTTCAACCACTCATACAGAATGGTTTGAACTAAAAGATAAAAAAACAAATTATACCTATAAATACGTACTTTATATTCATTCTGATTGCACAGTCATATCGGAAATTGTTAACTATAAAGAGCATCGTTTGTGCCCTTCTATTTACCAAATCCGTTCTAGACAACTTGTTTCGTTATGGAAACCATTGTTAGAAAAGCAACTAAAGCAGTCAAAAAAATTTCGTATTAAATTTGTAATGAATCAACAAAAATACGAAGTCGTATTAGCTCCTCTTTTTTTAGAAACATTAGAAAACTATGTTAGTAGTACATGGAAAGTTTTTGTAAGTAAATATGATTACTTTCTATTGTGGCTTATTTTCTATGTTTTTTTCTATGCGGTAGGAATACTTTTTCTGGAGAAAAACTGGTGGGGATTAACCGTAAACATTCTCACTACGCTTCCGTTTTTTTATCTATGGAGTAAAATCCTAGAATGTAAAAAAGAAGCAAAGAAAATCAATGATATGTTGAAAGAAAATGGTGATCAATAAAAATGGAAACAAAATGCGTATTAACGGCTTCTTTTTTTGAAAAAATGACAGAATTAGATCAAGGAATGGACATACAATTTAACGATGCTACGTTTCGACCAAACGATCATGCTGAATGGTTTGGCGTAAAAGATAAAAGAACCAATCGAGTCTATGAATATACGCTATATTTTTATCCTGAACATGTGTATATAGCAGAACCTGTGAAAAATGAAATGTCGAACATTTACCAAATTCGTTCGAAACAAATTCTATTACTGTTTATGCCTTTATTGGAAGAGGAACTTAGAAATTCATCCCAATTTCGGATTAAATACGCGATGAAAAAATACAACATTCAATTAGGTCATTCCTTTTTACAAACATGGGAAGAATATCCTATTACCACATGGAAAATGTTTAAAAGAAGATACAGTTCTTTTATAACAGGAATATTGTGTTTGTTTTTCTTTTTTTGTTTTTGGTATGAGTTTTATGGTGAAAAATTTGGTCTGGTTGGGTGTAAACATTGCTCCTTTTATTGGAAGTGTTCCGTTGCTTTACATAATGAACGAAGTAAGATTATGCAAAAAAGAAGCAAATAAAATAAATGAACTGATGAAGCTTAAACTATGATACAATAAAGAAAAAAGGAGTAAAAAAATGGAATTATTAGAACCTGTTTTTTTAATGAATGATCAAACATTACAATCTGTAAAAATGGAAGGAAAACGATTTATTGAGTGCAAGATTGAAGGAGAAATTTATTATTTCACACTTAATGCTGAAAAAGAAGTATCGGCTTTGTCGATGAGTGGATATATGTTTTATAGCCATACCATAGAAGAATACCAAAAAGAATTAAACGAAAAAGTACAATGGTTATATACCCAAAGTAAACATCGAGTAAAATTACTTTTTTAAAGGAGTAATAAAATGGAGAAAAAGTGGGAAAAACGCGCGGAATTATTTTCATTTTTAAAGAACAATCCGTTTTATGAATGCGAAGATATGGATCATTTTACACCTGAATATCGAGTAAGATTTAAAGTGGAAACAAAGCTAAAAGATGACTATTTTTGGTTCAGTATTCCACTGGTTGAAGAAAATGAACTGATTTATTATATACGAGATGAGCATTTCCAAGCCATTTTTGGAGAAAGTTGTGAGCATCTTATGCCTAAAGAAATAAAAAACGATTTGGAAAAAGTGAAACACCTTCTCTATCAACGAGATAAAATACGAAAATTATTTGGATAAAAAAAGTCGCAGAAATGCGACTTTTTATGATGTCCAAGAAAGAACTTCTTGTAAATCTTCTCGAATTTTTTTGGCTTCTGTTTTGTTGCGTGATTTTTCAATTTTCGAAAAATCTTTTTCAAGATAGGAAATAAATTTTTCTTGAAATCCTTTTATTTGCTTTTCATTTAATAAAAAAAGACGTTCGCTAATGTATTTAATATGATGTCTGGCATGATAATGCTTTAAAAGTATCTCTTTATTTAATGATTGATACCAATGATAAGAAATAGTTTTTAAGGATTCTAATTTATTGTTTCCAAAAAGAGAAATTAATTTTTTCTCTGTAATTTTATCAAAAGAACGAGAATGACTTGCTTTTTCATTTCCAATAATAGCTAAAATGTTCTGTAATACTTGTTCTTCAAAATCAGAAGGAACAAGATTTAAATAATGGTCAAATAAAAGAGTTGTCATATTTTTATAATGTTGAAAGAGTTCTCTTTCTTCATGAGGTGTGACGTAAATAATACGAGAAGGGTGATATCCTTCTGTAATTTTTTTCACACGATCTTTTTGGGCAATAATTCCGTGATTAAAAAAATAAGGAATAGAGGATGAAGAAAACCAAAGAGGTGTTAGTATTTCTTTAATTTTATCACTTACCCGTTTTTTTGTTTCAATATCCATTTGCTCCAATTGAGGACCGCTTAATCCTGTAAATTTATTGAAAGTTGCTTTTATTCTTGCTTGATCATACTCGATACATTGATGAACTAAATCTCGTATCAATTTTATTTGTTCACTTTTTTTCAACGAACCAATTTTTTCAATTTTTTTTTCGATTTCTTGATTCGTAATTACTTTTTTCTCTTTTGGTTTTGTCTCTCCAATATATTCGTTTAATCGCTGCAATAATTCATGCATCTTCTTCATTCCTTTCTGAATCCTTTTGTTATATTGTACACGAAAAAAAGAACATAAGAGGAAAAATTGGTCTGAAATAAAAGTACATTAACAAAGAGGTGAAATGATCATGAAAAAAATGTACAGTGGATTATTTTTAACAAAAGAAAGCGAAGAACTTCTTCGAAAAAGAGGGAAGATGCTTATTAAAAAAGTTAAAAACTTACATGTAACGTTCCACTTTGGGGCTTTTGAACCTTTTCCAGAAAACATGTTAAATAAAGTATTTACATGTAAAGTCATAGGAGAAGGAAAAAGTAAGAAAAATCATGGTTATTTAGTGGAACTACCAAGGGAACTAAATGAATTTCATAATGTAACAAAAAAGAAATGCATTACTGTTTCTCTTGGAAGTGGAGGAAAATCCATGTACACATCTGAACTAGATTTTAAACCGATTCAACCTTTTACGATTGAAGGAACATTAGGGTATTATACAAATGAAGGAACGGTTGTTTTTGAAAATACCCTTTCGTAAAGAAAAAAACGTTCAAATGAACGTTTTTTTAAATCCAATCAACAATGTTTTTCACTGAATTTCGGATGGAAATGATGATAGATTTCGTACTTTTTTGTTTTTTTGCTTCTTCAAATTGTCGTTTGTAATGTTTTAAATATTTCTCTTGCATGTATTTTTTTTCTGTATCGTTTAATAAAAAGAGACGATGAGAAAAATACACATAATTTTGTTGAAGAGGTCCAATCGTTGTTAACGGTTTTTTAGGCAATTGTTGATGCCAATCATATGCTTGTTTTTTTAAAGAAATCAGGTGTTCTTCTCCAAACGTTTTTCTTAAATGTTGGTCGGTTAAACGATACAAAACAGAAAATGCATTTGTATAAGGGTTGCTACCTATTTCTAAAAAATGAGCAAGTAATGTTTCTTCTTTTTTTTCAATTGGTAATCCAAGCGCGTCTGCCATTAACAAAAGAGTTATTTCTCTGAAATGTACAAAAAACGCTTCTTCCTCTTCTTTTGTGATAAAGGTTACTAAATGAACATGAGGATCTTCAACGACTAATTTCACACGATCTTTTAATGGGTGGATGCGATATTTAAAAAAAGTAGAAAAAAACCGTGATGAAATAGAAATTTTAGCCAATTCCTCTTTTATTTTGGTATAAATGGTCCATTTTGTTTCTTCTGTCATCGATTCAATTTTTTTAGATGGAATATGTGTAAAAGATCGGAAAAAAAGTAAAACAGCTTCTTCATCTCCTTCAAAGAAATCAAATACGAGTTTGTGAATACTGTAATCAAATGTTTCTCTGTTTGATACGCCGATTTTCTCGAGCGTTTGTGCGCGCGGTTTATAAGGTTTTTGAGTCGTTTGTTTATTTGTTGCTTTCTTTGTTCTTTCTTCTAAAAATTCATTAATTTCCGCTAATAATTCCTTCATTCTTTTTTTCCTCTTTTCATTTAATGTTATACTAATTATAACAAATTCTAACAGAAAGGATGAAAAAATGGGTCTATTTATGCAAACGTTTAAAAAAGCGCTAGAAGAATACGGTGAGAAAAAAACAACCTTGCTAAACGTATTTAAAGAAATGAAGATAGAACATCTATCACAAGTAAAAATTGAAAAAAGAAATGATTGGTTTTTAATTGTTTTTGTAAAAGATGACCTCATTATTCAGTTTTTAATCGATGAAGACAAAAAACCAAAAAGACTGGATATTGAAAATATGCCCTATGATTCAGATGAAGTAAAATCCGCCATGGAACCTTGGATTGATTGGTTTATCAAAGAAAGTCCTTATCGAATAAAGTTTTTCTTTTAAGAAAAGAGGGAAAAAGATGAAAAAAATAATGGATTATGTGGAGCGAAAACGAGAAGAAAAAATTTTAAATCGCGCATTGTGTGGAAGAAAAGAAAACATCAAACATCCCAACATTCATAAAAGGTACGGAACATTAATGATGGAATATGAAATAGGCATTTATGATGTGATGATCTGGTTTGATGACAAGCAGCAGCTTGAATTTGTGCATATCAATGGAAACGCCCATACCAAATTAACAAAAGAAAAATACATGAAAGAAGTAAATGAACTAAAACAATATTTCATTCGAAATAGCAAAGATAAATTGCGGTTATTATTTTAAAAGAATTATCTCTTTGATAATTCTTTTTTTAGGAAAAAAAGAAAGGATTTTGCATAGACTGTTCATATAGAGAGAAAAAGGAGAAAAATCATGGACATTACAAACGTTAAACTCGTGAAAAAACGAAATGAATGGGCAGGATTTTATACGTATGTTATGGATCAAATGGAACAAAAAATCCTAGTTGATTCGGTATGGGTGTTTGAACTGAATATAAAAAACGCTGACTTTTATTTTTATTTAAATCAACGAAAAAACGATTTATTCCCTGATGATAAAATTTATTATAAAAATGACCATGAAAACTATATATGTCCTTTTACACATCAAAAGATTGCTATTCATCCTTTTTATCAAGAATGTCAGTATTTAAAACCTTATACAGAAGACATTTTTTTATTCATTTTACAAAAATCAACGGAACGGCTACGCATTCGACTTAACCATGATTTAACGTATTATTCGTTAAAAGAATATCTAAAAAAGAAAAAGTTAGCAAAAAGCTAACTTTTTTAATGTAATAAGATGCGAATTCGTCGATTATTAATGGCTTTTTCGATATGAAAAATGTATTGTTGGTGTTCATCTAACATGGATTCAACCATCATGCGATCAAGTTCAATAAAACCTGCTTCCACTGCTTGTAAATATCTTGTATAATTTAAACTATTGATAAAAGAATGGACCTTTTCTACTTCGTTTGAGTCAATTTGTTGAATCATTTCTATTATTTTTTCTTTGGTAATAACCCAGGTATCAATCGGTGTTTCAATATCGTGATAGAAACTAATAGGGTAGTCTTTTTCTGTTGTTGTTGCGATTTCTTGTAAACAATTTACTGCGTATTCGTGCTGTTTTTTTGTTTTTTGTAAATGATTCGCATTTCGTGGGTAACTAGAAGATTCCATGTTGTATAAAATTTCTTCAAAATCTTCTTTTAAATCCTTTGGATTTGTTTTTAAATAAGAAACCCAACTAAGAAGGCGCAATGCACTTAAATTCCAACTTTCCTTCATCTTCATCTCTCCAAACAAGTAAATTTTCTACTTTAATTTTACCATATTTTGAAAGGGGAATAAAAAATGATAGAAATTAAATTGTATGAAAACAACTATTTTGCAGTAAAAAAAGAAGGTACGTGGTTTAAAATTGAATACATCATCAAAACGCAAACATGGAAAGATGAACTAAGCGAAACAACGGTATTAGAAAAAAAAGAACAGAATGAAATAAATGCTGTTAAAAAAATGTACGAAAAAAAATTTACGTACATAAACTGGTTCATTGAATCGTATCAAAGCCATTTTAATGATCTAACAATCGTGAAAAAAGACATATCACCGAACATATGTAGATGGACATTTAAAAAACGAAATGAACAGTTTAGTGTTAATATTTCGATTACTAAAGAAAAGAAAGTCAGGCATTTGTTAATCGGAGAACCAGGAGGAAAAATTAATCAATGTGATCTTGATTACATAAAACAAACGTTCCCTATTTTTAGCGAAATTGAAACATGGTTTTTTACAAAAAGTAAATATCGCGTTTTGTTTTTATTTTAAAAAAAGATAGCAAATTTGCTATCTTTTTTATGTAGTATTACATGTCTTGTCTTTTTTTGTTCAACCAATTCTGCGCTTCTTCTTGTGAACTAAACCCTGAAACTGATTTCATCATCGATGCACCTGTAAAACGATTGTTTTCTTGTGAAAAAACAGCATATCCTGCTTGATCATCTCCTCCAATAACAGACATAAGTGGATTGAAATTAGGATTTAATACAATGATTTTTTCCATGAATATTTCCCCTTTCGTTGATTGTGTAATTCGACACCATTATAATAAAAAAAGACAAATTGTGTAAAAAAAGCAAAAAATTTATTTTGCTAAAAAATTAAACCATTAAAACCGCATAATTTTATGTGGTTTTTTGATGATGGAAACGATAATAGATAAACATGCCGATTACAATAAAAAAAGAAGAAAAAAGGTACATGTTTGGGAAACTTGTATGAGTAGCAAGAGAACCAAGAAGAACAGAACCTAATCCTAACCCAAAATCGAAAAAACAAAAATAGGTAGCGGTCGCAAGCCCTACTCGTTCTGTTGAGGCAGAAAGAATCGCTAATGTTTGCAAACTTGGAGTAATAGAACCAAATCCGCATCCGATGAATACACTGGATAAAATAAAGAAAAAAGGTGTGGAACTTTGACTTAAACAAAGAATACCTGTGAAAAAAAAGGCGCTTCCTATGTATATAATATAATTCCCGCCAAATCGATCAAATAATTTTCCTACGATTGGTCGAGAAACCAAAACAACAATCGCATATGTCATAAAAAAGTAACTTGCCATTTTTGGCATATGCAAGTCTTTTGCATACACAGAAATAAAAGAATTAACTCCTCCGAAAACAAAGGAAAGAAAAAAAGCGGAAAGAGCAATTGGAATGGCATTTGTTTCAAAAAAACTATGAATTCCTTTCAAAGAAGAAGGCGTTAAGTCTTTATGTGACATATCTTCTTTTAAAAAAATAACACTTCCAAAAGAAATGAATGAAAACAAAATACAAATAGAAAATAAAAAAATAAAAGAAAAAGAATCAATTAACATTAAACCTAAAAAAGGTCCAATAACCATCGCTAAACTAACAGAAGCACTAAAATACCCCATTCCTTCTCCTCTTTTTCTAAGAGGGATATAATCAACTGCTAATGTTGCAGAAGCGGTCGAAGCAATTCCGAATGAAAGACCATGAACAATACGTATAAGAAGTAACATATAAAAATCATTCACCCATAAATAAGATAATGTAGCAAGTAAAAAAAGAAACATTGAAAAAAATAACATTCTTTTTTTTCCGAGTTTGTGTAACCATTTCCCAGCGAAAGGTCGAACCGTAATGGAACCAATCATAAAAGAAGCCATAATAAAACCGATTTGATTTTCATTTCCATTTAATTTTTCTAAAACAAACAAAGGAAGAGTCGCCAATAAAGCTTGAAAGGTCATAAACTGAAAAAAATTAGCAATACTAATTGCAATAAAATATCGATTCCACAAAGAATGTATGTGCATAAAACATCATCTCCCTCTACTAGCTTGGGAAAGAAAACGCTTTCTCCTTTTCAAAAACAAAAAAAAGACATCACACAAGATGTCTTTTTTTTGTTTTTGAAAGCTGAGGAATAATCTCTTCGTAAAAAGGTATATTGTTTATTTTTATATACATTTTCTGAGTAGGATCTAATACATATAATTGATCTTCATCGGTAAAAAATAATAAAGTTTCAACATTATTTAATGAAAAATTAATCACATTTTCTTCGACCGAACATACATCAATTCCATGAAAAGAAGAAATGGACGAAATTTTCTTAATGATAGTAAAATATTGTTCTATTTTAGGGAAAAACCAATTGTCATTAAGAAATGCTTCTTTTTCTTCTTCAAACATGGCAAAGGGAGCATGAAGGGCTTCTTGTAAAAATAAGTTTTTTCCGTTTTCATCTAATTGACCACTATAATAAACAGGGATGTAGTCGATCTTATTTTTTTCAACGTGAAAAAAGGCATCAATTTGACCGATAGGATATTGTTTTTTTGTATAAACATATAAACGCAAAGAATAAGAGCCGTTTTCATACGTAAAAGACGATAATCCGATTTTGTTAACATGAAAGATACTCAATATACAACACTCCTTAATTCAAAATTCTTTATCTATCATAAAGCAAATGAGGTAATTTTTTCAACATACTTTGCATAAAAAATCGACTTTTTTTATGTACAAAAAATAAATGGGAATTATTACATTTGAACAAGAAAAAGATATTTGATATAATAAAGAGGAAAGGTAAGATCCCTTTTATTCTTTTTCCTTGATTTCATAGAAAGTCAACGTTTGGGAATTCCATCTTCGCTATGGAGTTCCTTTTTTTTGTAAAACATCAATGTATGCATCAAATAAAGGAGGGGGTCCTTTATGAAAAAAATATGCTTAGAAAAAGTATCAACAGATGTATATGACTATTTCTTTTCAAAGAAATTTCAAAAAAAAGAATGGAAAATAGGTCATATCATCAAAAATTTGGAAGAAGAAATGCAAGAAGTTTTTTATGTGGGTGCGGGATTTGAAGATCGTTATTGGATGAAAAAACAAAGGTTAAATCGTACTCATTTTTATCTTCGCTTTATTATGGGGAAAGAACACCGAGGCAACATACATAGTGTTTCGTTTTATGAAAAGAATGCCTATGTACCTGAAGAAGAACTTGTGCAAGTTTTGAAAACGTCTTTGCGTCTTCAAGGAATAGATGTCTTGCTTCATATAAAGGGATATGATCGATTAAATAATCTTTGTGCAACAGGACAAAATAGTGAATACATTTTGCAATTATTAATGGAACTGCGGAAAATTGAATTGTTTCATGGATATGATGTGGAAGGCTTGTCTTTTTCCTATTGGTTTTGTAAGAATTTATACCATGTTAAAATCGATATCAATAAAAAACAGTTGATTTTACTAAATGGCTCTTATGAAATGGTGATATTTAATACGATAGAAGATGTGAAAAAATGGAACAGAGAGATTATAAATGAACAAAAAAAAATTGAAGAAATTTGGGATCGTGTTGCGGATTTAATTCGACTTAAAACAAAATGGAAAGTCGAAGCATTGAAGAAAGAATCGCAAATTCGCATCAATGATCAATATGTTCTTAGTACAAAGATTGAAAAGCAATATCGCCGAGGAAAAAAGGTATTTTTTATTTCACTTCATGACGAAAAAATATATGTTTCTCAATTAGAAGAAGTTGAAAAAAACATCGAAGAATTTGCGTTAAAATTTTGTCATAAACACCGAATACGAACGTTAATAACGAAAAAATAAAAACAGGTGAAATTCACCTGTTTTTTTCTTCGACAAAATATGATATGATGAAAAAACGAAAAAGGTTTTTCATTCTTTTTTAACAAATAAACGTTCAGTCAAATAAAAAAAGCCTAACGGGCTGAATCGAGTCCCCACTCACTCAGCTCTAACACCGCACACACGGTATCAGGATTAAAATCCGTTACACTTTTTTATCTATGCTTATATTATAAAAAAAGTAGCGAATTCCTGCAAGAGGTTCAGAAAAAATATATTTTTTTATATACATATTCTGATGCGAACCTGTTACTGTGCAAAATTTGCAATGTGTGATGGGTTTTTTCGTTATCCTACGGAAACGAAGTTTTCGTAAAATTCCATATCACTGGTAGAGAACCATAAAGAGAAAGCGGCAGGCGCTTTTCTTTATAAAAAAGACGTTATAAATGCGCAGAGTTTCCCGTCTAACTCGCCCTCGGTTAACTTCCGAGCGCTGTCCGTTAAATGGGTGTGCACATTCCCCAGATCTTCTATATTGTGCGATACGATATAAATAAGAATATCCCGTCGGTTGACCTTTTGGTCAGGTAGAACATTGTATTCGTTGTAGTGACGAGGCTGGTAAATTTAACCACCTGGGCGGCTAAAACTAATAAAATAAGTTTTGTATGATGTCAAACGATGCTAAACGCTGGCTCCAAATGTCAGATGGCACGCTCTACCCTTTTTTAGTCAGGGGGTAGTCTGCACTCCGCTTCCACTTTCCATTGTCAAATGTTACGAGACATTAAAAAAGCACTGGTATCAACCAATGCTTTTAATTGAATTTTTTAACTTTTGGAATGAATGATGCATCTCTTCTTTAGTAGAAAAAAAAGTAGTAAGTGATTGCTCAAAATTTTGAATTCCTTTCTTAATTTTTAATAATTGATAGGAACGTTCGACAGTACTAAGAAACAGTGAATAAGAAGAACATTCTCCTACTAGACGATCTATTGAATTCAGCGAAATGGAAGAAAGAATCTCTTTTAAATTATCTTGATTACTAACATAACGTAAACGTACTATTTTATACAATGTTTCATTACAATTTTTTAACACATGTAAATTCTCCTCTGCCTGATTACACATACGATTTCATCCCTTTCTTTTTCTTCATCTTAACATAAATTCAATCTTTTGTGATATAATTGACACTAATAACCAAATAAAAGGAGACCAATGATGATTACATTATTTAACGATTTTTCGCTATTTGTTTATGAAAAATATGCAAAAAAAAAGATGGTTCGGTTAAAAAAGGAAGATTGGAAATTCTCTACAATGACACGCGAATTAGAGGATACAGAAGAAACAGTTTTATATATAGGAAATGCAATAAAAGAAATTCATTGGGATAAACTAGAAAAAACAAACAAAAAACACCTGTGTTTAGATATCGTAAAACGCTGCGAGTTTCAAGGAGAAGATGTCTATGAATTCCTTATTCATACAAATGTATTAACAGATGATGAACAACAAGAACTAACAAATGATTTTGTGGCGTATATAAAAGAAAAAGGTATAGATGAAATCATTTATGTTCCAAACTTGTCTTGGTATAAAGGGTATGTTCATAAAGGAGAAATTTTTACGACAGGAGAAAAAAGTGAAGAACTTGTACAGTTACTAATTGATATGGAAAAAGATGCAGGAAATAAAGAATTTAAAATGCGAACACAAACGTTTTATTTGTTACATGATAATAATGAATATCAAATTAAGTTAAGTCCAAAAAATCAATCATTACGGATTTTATCTAATGACGAATTAATTGTTTCGATTGCAAATAAAAAAGAATTACTGAAATGGCAAAAACAAAAAGAAAAACAACGAGAAAAAATAAATCAGCTTTATCAAAACTCATTGGAATTATTTAAAAGTAGAACGAAAATATCAAATGTAGAACTAGATCAAACAGGTGATCTTTGCCTTAAAAAAAATGATAGGTTAATGACGATTATATTTTTTAGAATTGTAATGAAAAACAAAAAGGAAAAAGAATGTTTTGTTATTCAATTTGGAAACAAAGACTATACTGCTTCTACTTATGAAAAAGCAGAAAAAAAATTGAACGAACTCATCACAAATTTCGCCAATGAATATCGTATTCGACATCTCGTGAGGCAAAATTGAAAGAAAGACTAATCCAATAAGGATTAGTCTTTTATTTTTTTGATAAATTCTTCTACTGTCATGTTTATTTTTTCTCCGCTTACTCGTTTTTGAACAGTAAGTACATTTGCTTCTTTTTCGTTGTTTCCAATTACGATTAAATAAGGAACTTTCTCGATGGATGCTTGTCGAATTTTTGCATTGAATCGATCAGAAGAATCATCCATTTCGACCCGAATTCCTTGTTTTTGAAGATCGTTTACGATTTGATGTCCATAATCAAATACACTTGGGTTAACAGGGATAACCTTTGCTTGAACAGGTGATAACCAAACGGGAAAATCTCCTTGGTAATGTTCAATTAAAATTGCCATAAATCGTTCGACTGAACCATATATCGCTCTATGAATCATCACAGGTCGATGTTTTTCTCCATCTTCTCCAATATAAGAACAATCAAATTTTTCTGGCATTTGAAAATCTAATTGAATTGTTCCACATTGCCAACTACGATCCATAGAATCTAACACATGGAAATCAATTTTAGGTCCATAAAATGCCCCATCGCCTTCGTTTAAAGAAAATTCAATGTTTTTCTTTTTTAATACATTTGAAAGAGATTCTTCAGCAGCGTTCCATTTTTCCAAGTCTCCCATGTATTTTTCAGGACGAGTAGAAAGCTCGACTGTGTACTGAAATCCAAAAGAAGAGTAAATATCGTGAACGAGTGATAACACTTGTTCGATTTCACTTTCAATTTGATCCATTGAACAATAAATGTGAGCATCATCTTGTGTGAACGAACGAACGCGTAACAGTCCATTTAATGATCCTGATAACTCATGACGATGAACGAGTCCAAGTTCTGCTAATCGCATCGGTAATTCGCGGTAACTACGTTTTTTTTGATTAAAAATTAAGACAGAACCAGGACAATTCATTGGTTTAATCGCGTAATGTTGATTATCCACTTCACTAAAATACATATTTTCGTGATAATGATCCCAATGTCCTGATTGTTCCCATAAATGTTGTTTCATCATAATGGGTGTTTTGATTTCTTTATACCCTGAAAGGCGATGTTTTTCTTTCCAAAAACGTTCCAATTCTTCTCGAATGACCATCCCTTTTGGTAAAAAGAATGGCATTCCAGGTGCTTCTTCTGCATGCATAAATAATTCCAATTCTTGACCTAACTCTCGGTGATTTTTCATGATTATTCCTCCAATAAATCTTCTTTTTTAGATAAGTTAATTGTAGCATGAAAATAAAAAAACGCTCCTAAAATTAGGAGCGTTTTTCACGCGGTACCACCCTACTTTGTATAAAAAATGCTTTTTATACCTTGTATAAGATAACGGAAAAATCCGTCAGCAGTTCGCTGCTGATGTTCAAAGGTGGTAACCATGACGTTTTCTCTAAGGGAATCTCAGCTATTTTCCCTATTCTCTGAAAAGAAAAGATGAAATGATCATGTCCTTATCAAAACTCGCTATGAATGTACATTTATTATATACAAATTAACCCAAAATATGCAATCCTTTTTTTAAAAAAATGTAAAAAAGGTATATTTAGTAATAAATCGAATAAAAATACCGAATAGGAGGTATTTTTATGCAAAATATTATCAATATTTCACATATTCATGACGACTTTTTTCAACAAAAAGAACATGAAGTAAATACCATTTTAGACATCTTACAAAACACTACTCGTCTTGTCCCTAGTCGAATTTTATATGCGCATGGTATAAATACATTGTGTAAAGGGGATATTAACCATTATATGGATTTTATCCAAACGCTTTTTCATAAGTTTCACATAAGTGAAGAGGAACTTCCTTTATACGAAGATTGGTTTTATCAAAATACATCTCTTGGAGATGTTATGATTTGCATCTTGACACTAAAAAACCAACATGGATAAGCATGTTGGTTTTTTGACACCAAACCATCAAGAGTGTAAACAATCTTGATGGAAAAAAGCAGAAAAGTGATGGTTTTATACATGTTTTACATCAAAAAAGCAGAGATGAACAAAGAAGAACAAAGAAGAACAAAAAGGTAAAAAACTAAGTAGGAATGCTCGAAAACGAGCTCTTTTTAGCTATTGATTCATAATTCACCAATATAGATTTTTTGTATCGTAGTTCCTTATATAAGAATATAATAACACAAATAAACAAAAAAAGTGAAATAATTATTTATTTTTTTAAATAAAAGACAATAGATGAAAAAAAACAATGAAAAAATAGAATAAATAAAAATAAGAGAAATGAGGAGTAGGTTTTAAAAAAAGAAAAGATAAATAAGATTTTTTGCTTGATTTATGTTAAAATGAATCTATAAGTATTAAGGAAAAAATAAAAATAGAAAGGGGAAAAAAGTATGACAATTTTAATTGGAACAAAAATTTTTGGTGAAGTTACAACCATCAAAGAAGTATTAACAAAACAACCTGGGATGATGGCGATTGCAGAAGGTACGATCTTCGAAGTCGATCAACGTCCAATGAGAAGAGGAGGATACCGTACAAAAATCGGTATTTTTGATGGAACAACATCAATGTATGCGGGATTTTTCTCGGAAGATGAAGTAAAATTAAAAGAAGGAATGGGTGTAAAAGTTGCAGGTAAACTGGATAAAAACAAATACACCATGTGGGAATTAGAATTACAAGCAGAATCTGTTGAAAGTGTTGAAGTAACGCAAGCGGTATCTCAAGATGAAGCAGAAGAAAAACGTGTGGAATTACAACTTCATACAACAATGAGTCAATTAGAAGGAATTGAATCGATTTCTTCTTGGATTGAATATGCAAAATCTTTGGGACATAAAAGTATTGCGCTTACAGATACAGGCGCTCAAGCATTTCCAGAAGCATATAATGCAGCCAAAAAAGCAGGTATGAAAGTAATTTTCGGCTTAAGTTTGGATATGATTGATGATGATGCACCAATTGTGTTTGGTCATAATAAAACACCAATCAACGACGCAATTTATACGTTTTTTGACGTAGAAACAACAGGATTTTCAAACCGATCAGATTATGTTATTGAAATTGGGGCAACGAAATTTCAAAACGGAAAGCCAATTGGCTCTTTTCAATGTTTTGTGAAATCACCAAAAGCTATTCCTGCTCATATTACAGAATTGACAGGAATTACGCAACAAATGGTTGATGAAGAAGGAATTGAAATCAAAGAAGCCATGGAACGTTTTCATGCGTTTTGGCAAGGAAGTATTTTAGTAGCCCACAACGCAACGTTTGACCGTGGTTTTATCAATGTTTCCTATAAACGTGCGGGTATGAACGTGCCTGAATATGTATTAATTGATACGCTTCAACTCTCTCGTGTGATTAATTCATCAATGAAATCACATACGTTAGACAAATTGGCTAAAACGTATAAAATTAAACAAAATAGTCACCATAGAGCGGATGACGATGCAGAAGTAACAGGATATATCTTCATGGAGATGTTAAAACAATTAGAAGAATTAAATGTTGAAATTATCGAAGAAATTAACTCTATTATTCCAGAGGATTTCTTTAAAAGTTTGTTTCCTCAGCGAATTAATTTGTTAGCAAAAAATAAAGAAGGGTTAAAAAATATTCTTCGAATCATTTCAAAATCTCACGTAGATGAACTGGCTCCTCGTGGACCTGCTATTCGAAAACGTTCATTAGAAGAATTTCGTGAAGGTATTTTAATTGGTTCAGGAAGTCATTTAGGTCGTTTATTTGAACTTGCTTTAAATAAAACACCTGAAGAAACCCTTAAAGAAGCAGCATTTTATGATTATTTAGAAATTCAACCTGCAGAAGTGGCAAGTCATATGTATCGACAAAACCGTGTTGAATCAATGAAAGCCATTGAAGATGCATGGAAATTAATTTATATGTGTGGAAAAAAATTAAACAAACCAGTCGTTGCAACGGGTCATGTTCATTATAAAACAGTAGAAGATGCGATGTATTATCATGTTCTTCTTTATAATGAAAAAGCAGGAATGGCACACGAAAGAAGACGCGGAAGAATGGATGATCCACAAGGATTATGTCATTTCCGTACAACAAATGAAATGATGGAATGTTTTCCTTATCTAACAGAAGAAGAGCGAAAAGAAGTCGTGGTAACAAACACAAATCTTATTGATCAAATGTGTGAAATGATGTCACCTGTTCAGTTAGATGAAAATGGAAATCCAAAATTGTTTACACCAAAAATTGAAGGCGCAAATGAAGAATTAACCAATATGTGTTATGACAAAGCTCATGAAATTTATGGTAATCCACTTCCTGAAATCGTAAAAGCTCGGTTAGAAAAAGAGTTAAACTCGATTATTAAACATGGATTTGCGGTTATTTACTTGATTTCTCAAAAGCTTGTTAAAAACTCAAACAAACGAGGATATTTAGTAGGTTCTCGTGGTTCAGTAGGTTCATCTTTTGTAGCCACAATGTCAGGTATTACAGAAGTAAATCCGTTAGCACCACATTATATTTGTCCAAGTTGTAAAAAAGCTGAATTCATCACAGATGGTTCAATCGGTTCAGGATATGACATGGAAGATAAGCAATGCGAATGTGGAACAATGTATAAAAAAGAAGGGCAAGATATTCCGTTTGAAACGTTCCTGGGATTTGAAGGAGATAAAGTGCCAGATATAGATTTGAACTTTTCTGGAGAAGACCAACCAAGTGCGCATAAAGACGTTGAAATTGAATTCGGTTCTGAATACGTACTTCGTGCAGGAACGGTAGGTACAATCGCTGAAAAAACGGCATTCGGTTATGTAAGAGCATATGCTGAAGGTCACGAAATCACAACGTGGAATCGTGCAGAAATAAGTCGTATTTCCAAAAAAATCACAGGTGTTAAACGTACAACGGGTCAACATCCAGGTGGTATGCTTGTTATTCCAGATTACATGGATGTACACGATTTTACAGGCGCTCAATATCCTGCTCATAGTAAATTGAACAAAAAAACAGGCGAAATTGGTCAACGTACAAGTCACTTTGATTTCCATAGTATCCATGATAATGTGTTAAAATTGGATATTCTTGGACACGATAATCCGACCATTTTGCGATTGCTAGAAGATTTAACAGGTATTGATCCAAAAACACTTCCAGCGAGCGATCCAAAAGTAATGAAATTGTTTTATGATCCAGAAGAAGCGTTAGGGATTAAACTAAGTCAAATCGAGTCATCTACAGGTACACTTGGTGTTCCTGAACTTGGAACAGAATTTGTTCAACGTATGATTTTAGAAACAAAGCCACGTACGTTTGAAGAGTTAGTTCGTATTTCAGGTCTTTCTCACGGAACAGACGTATGGACTGGGAACGCACAAACTCTTATTCAACAAGGGATTTGTACGCTAAAAGATGTAATTGATACACGTGACAATATTATGGTATATTTAATCTATCAAGGGTTAGAGCCTAAAACAGCCTTTACTATCATGGAAAGTGTACGTAAAGGAAAAGGGTTAAAACCTGAATGGGAAACATTGATGAAAGAAAACAATGTACCAGATTGGTATATCGATTCTTGTAAAAAAATTAAATATATGTTCCCGAAAGCTCATGCATGTGCGTATGTATTAGATGCAATGCGTGTAGCATGGTTCAAAGTGTATAAACCTGTTCATTATTACGCTGCTGTATTCTCTGCTCGTCATAGCCAAGAGGACATTATGGAATTAATGAAACCATCACCTCTTGTTCGTGAACGTATTCGAGAATTAGATAAAGAAATTAAATACAAAAAGAGTAACAATCAAACAACAGCAAAAGAAGCGGACACATTAAAAGCATTAAACCTTGCACTTGAAGCGAAAGAACGTGGTATTGTTTTTGGTAAAGTGCGTATGTACGAATCAAACAATAAACGTTATAAAATTGAAGGCAACGAATTAATTCCTCCATTTTCAGCTATTGCAGGAGTCGGAGAGAAAGTTGCTGTTAAGATTTATGAAGAAGCACAACTAGGAGTATTTAGAGGTTTAGATGATTTAGTTGCTCGTACAAAAGCAAATAAAACAAACATCGGTGTTCTTCGTGAATTAGGATGTTTGGAAGATGTAGAATCAAAACAACATACATTTTTCTAAAATGTATGATGAATAAAAAAGGTGTAGATTATTCTACGCCTTATTTTTTGTATAAAAGGGGAGAAAACATGTGTTTAAACGAATGCTAATGGGCTGTTTATTTCTTTGTGTAATAGTAGGTCTATATATTCAAACTTCCTACGCCCAACAACGAACAATTTCCTTACATAAACCAAAAGATTTTGTGGAAGCTGTCTATAAGGAAAGACCTCCTGCTCCAATTGAAGCATTAAAAAAAGAACTTGAAATTAGACAATTGGTGTTAGGAGATTCTATTGCAGCAGGGTACGGAACAACAGGAAAAGAAAATCATTTTGTTAATATCGTCAGTGAAAAATTAGAAGAAATAACGGGCAAAGAAAATACGGTGGATAATCAAGGAATTGTCGGAATGACAAGTGGGGAATTAGCACGATTTGTGCAAAAACCGTCAATAATAAGCAAAATTGAACAAGCTGAACTCATTACAATCAATATAGGCGGAAATGATATTTTAGATACGTTTAAACAAGCAGGTGGCGAACAAACGATGGAAGAATTTGATCGTATTCGAACAACGTATCAACAAAATATACGTGATATTTTAACAACGATTCGAGAACATAATCCGAATGCGACGATTGTGTTAATGGAATTATACACACCGCGTTATATGGAAAAGAAGTACAAATTATTTTCTCGGTTATTTTTACCTGATTGGAATGCGGTGCTAGAAGATGCAAAATCTTCATATGATCCCGTTGTTATCGTTAAAACAGATCGATTTACGGATGAAAAAGACCCTTCTGTATGGTTTAAAGATGATATTCATTTAAACGACGATGGTCAACAAGATATCGCAACAGGTGTGATTCAAACATTACTAGAACAACCGCAATAAAAAAGCAGGATAATTCCTGCTTTTTTATTATGGCTTAACCCATAAATTACCGAGCCATGTTTTAATATGATACCATCCATTTAATGATTCAAAAGATGTAACAGTTTGAGGAGAAAGTGTTCCTTTGACAGTCGTTTGTGCGCTAGGATATTCATACATGTTAGTCGTAGAAGTTAATTTCACGCTTTGTGTGTCAACAATTGGATTCCAGGCGACGGAATTGGTTGGACGGAGCCATTTGTCTCCTAACCATGTTTGAATTTGGTACCAATCTGCCCATGTTTTTTTAACATGAACAACTTGAGGACCAATAACAGAATCTGATTTTATAGCCGTAGGTGAACTGTAAATTGAATTTTTCTCCATAATTAATAGATCAAATGAAGAATCAACAGCTTCTCCCGTTAAGAAATTGGACGGAAGAATCCAATAATCTCCTTTCCATGTATGAATTTTATACCAATTGTTATATTTAGCAACCGACGTTACAGTTTGCGGTGCAACTGAAAATAATAATGTAGTATTTGAACTAGGTAACGAATATACGTTCGTATTTTTTGTAAGTGTAATACGTGTTGAATCTGTGACAGGGTCACTTGTCATAAAATCAGCCGTTTGTTTAATCCATTTGTCTCCTACCCACGTTTTAACACGATACCAATTTCCAAATTTTCCAGTAATTTTAAGTGTTTGTGGAGCGACGCGGAAAGAAGAAATGACTGAATCAGAAGGCATATTTTTCAGATCATAAGCAGATAACAACGTAAGTGATGCTGTATAAGGCTCAATTTCGCCAACCAGTACATCTGAATTTTTAACCCATTTATCTCCACTATATGTGTGAATATGATACCAATCATTGAATGTTTCATACGATGTTACTGTTTGTGGTGAAACGGACCAAGTTGGATACGACGTATTAGGTAAGGAATATAAGGAATGTGTTTCAAAAAACGTTATGTTTTGAGTAAGAGATTGTTTTGTAAATGATTGAACTAATCCATATCCAAATTCTACATCTTTTCCTTTTTTACCCAAATCAAGTGTATTGGCAATTAATAATTGTCGTATTTGTGCATTTGTTGCGGTAGGAAAAGCTTGACGATATAAAGCGACCAGTCCTGATACATAAGGTGTTGCCATGCTAGTTCCCGACATTTTTTTGTACGTTCCTAAAAGATAAGTGCTTGTTACACCTTCTCCTGGTGCAGATACTTCTACCTCGTTTCCGACAGACGAAAAATAAGCGCGTGTATTAGAAGAATTTGTTGCACCTACGGTAATCGTTGAAGGATACTTTGCAGGATATAACACGTTATCTTTTGTTAGATCTTGACCAACATCTGATTCATTCCCTGCTGCTACAACAAGTGAAACGCCAGCATTCACAACCGCATCAGACATTGCTTTTAAAGAAGGTTCGTCTTCTGGAAATCCTAAACTCATATTAATTACTTTAGCTCCGTGATCGACTGCCCATTCCATTCCTGCAAGAACATCGGATAGATAACCGTCTCCTTCAGAATTTAGTACTTTTACAGCCAAAATATTAACATTTGGTGAAATTCCTACTTTTCCAATGGCGTTATCTTGTGCTGCTATGATGCCTGTTACGTGTGTTCCGTGTCCGTTATAATCTGTATAAGAATCATCGCCAAATTCTGAAACAAAAGAGGTGCCAGTTGTTACGACTGAATTTCCATCACTTCTTGTTAAATCAGGGTGAGTAGAAGAAACTCCTGAGTCAATAACGGCGACGTTAATTCCGTTCCCTCGAAAACCCGAAGCAATGGTTTTATTAATACCAATAGTTGTTAATCCCCAATCAACTGATTGCGCACTTACTAATTTGTGTTTTTTATTTTCATAAACTTGTTCAATACTTTTATCTTTTTTTGAAAGTGTACTCACGACACTGGGTTTTGAATCGACGACAACCGCTGGAATCAACGAGTATTCATGGACAATTTTTACGTTCATTTTTTCTAATGATTCTTTATTAATAGTTTGATCGAATAAAATAATATATTGATCATCTTTCTCGCTTTGTGCAAACACGTGATGTGAATGAAGAGAAAAAACGAGAGAAGCGGCTAATGTAAAAGCTATTTTTTTAAACAAAAATCAACACCTCCTCTAGGATCTACTTCGACAAATATTACCCATTATTTCTAAATTTTGTAAATAAAAAAGGCAAAAAATAAAAGGAAGAATAAGTTCTTCCTTTTATTTAAGATATGGACGAATTTTATCACAAAAAATCATACGTACTTTTTCTTGTTTAAATTGTTGTCCAATAAATTGAATGATTCGTGAACGAAGGTCTTCGGTAATCGGATATCGTTTATGTCGTAAACAAATTTCGATTCGTTTAATAAACGGAAATTCATGATAATTAAAAAATGTTTCAAAAAAATAAACAATTCCTTTAATATATCGAAGATCTTCTTCTAGTAATGGGAATGTAAACATCCATTCTTCCCATGAAGGTTTAAACGATGTTTCTTGATAAAAAAACGCTTGTTTATCCATTTTTTGATATGTGATATGATGAAACCATTCTTGTTTATCTAAACGATGAAGCCATTCATGAATAAGAGGTTCACATAGATAAAAAAATTGTTCGTCTTCTTTTGCTAAAAAAGCAGTATAAACATCGTTTGAATGTGAATCATAATAATGAATATATTTATTAGTCATTTGTTGATTTTTCGTCAAATAAGACTGGATGCGAAATGATTCGATTGGTTCATCTTTAAAAGTTAACGCAACAAATGAAACAAGACGATGCAAAAGAGAAGATGGAAAAGAAGAAGAAAGATGATCTAATGTATGTTCGATTCGGCTTTCCAATGAAAGGTGCTGATAAATGAAAAAGTAATCGAAAAATTCAAGGATAAAAGAAAAGGAAAAACGATCATTTTCTTCTAAAGGGAATTGATAGACCCAGGGTTCGTAAAACAAAGTATAAGTATCAATTTCTTGATAATGAAACATATGTTTGGGTATTTTTTTGACATTCATATCAGGTAGCCATAATAAATGATTTGTTTGTTTTAACCATTCATAGCACGAGATATCGCATAAATAAACAAAGCGTTCTGTTTCATTGATCAAACATGCTTCACGGGGATCATCAAATTCATGTGTTTTGTATGTTATATATTTCATAGGTATCACCCCTTATTAAACGTTATAAAACAAAACCAATGAAAATCAAGATTTTTCCTTCTTTTTATCAAAAAAAATAAGCATCATTAGATGCTTATTTTTTTAATTTCCGTTTTAATTTTTCTAAATGCTTATCTTCGCCAATGATAAAAATAAGATCATTTGATTGAAAAACTTCATTTGCTCCTGGAGCGATAATTGGATATTCTTCACTTTTTCGATTAATTAAGACAAGCGTAACATTGTATTTTTTTCGAAGATCGATTTGTGATAGAGAACGTCCGATGAATTCTTGTGGAACTTCCATTTCAATTCCTGTACAATTGGGCGCAAGTTCAACATACTCTAAAACGCCAGGTGTAGCAATTTGTTTAGCAAGACGTGTTCCTGTTTCTTCTTCAGGATAAATAACTTGATCAGCTCCAACTGCAGAAAGAGCCTGTCCTCGTAATCGATCATTTGCTTTTGAAATGATGTGTTGACATCCTTTATTTTTTAATTTTGTAACAATTAAAACAGCCGCTTCAAAATTATCACCCATAGAGACAATAATAGAATCAAAATCATTTACATTCATTTCTTCAAGTACATCATCATCTGTAGCTTCTCCTTCGACCAAAAAGGTCGAAAAATCTTCTACTTCATTTAATGCTTTGGGATCTCGATCACAACCAACTACTTCATGACCTGATAGATATAATTCTTTTAATACACTTTTTCCGAAACGACCTAATCCGATAATTAAAAACTTTTTCATGTAACTACCTCCCTACCCAACAATAACGGTTTCTTTTTGATAACGAATGGATGATTCTTTTGGTTGTAACAAACCATATACAAGAGATAATACACCTATTCTTCCAATAATCATTAATACAAGTAACCAAATTTTTGAAAATGTTGTTAAATCAGCCGTAATACCTGTTGATAGTCCTGTTGTAGATAACGCGCTCATTACTTCAAATGCAATTGGTTCCATTGGTGTTTTTTCAACAAAGCAAAGTACAAGAGAAGAAATAAAAAATAAGGTAAAGTACACAATAAAAACAAAAATAGCTTTATTAATGTCTTCGTTATCCACGCGTTTTTTAAAAATAACGACATCTTTTTGCCCTTTGGCAATACTTATTATTTTTGAAACTAAAACCGCAAAGGTTGTTGTGCGAATACCTCCTCCACAGCTTGATGCACTTCCTCCAATGAACATAAATAACATTAATAAGTATAAACTACTTGGCATTAATGAACCAATAGATAGTGTAGAAAGACCTCCATTACGACTAGTGGCGGAAAGAAAAAAAGCGTTGGTTAAAGAATTGGAAAAATTAAAAATATGAAGAGTATTTTGTCTTTCAAGAAGATAAAAACATAAAAAACCTATCACTAATAATGAACTATGTGTTAATAAATTGAGTTTTGTGTATAAACTTTTTTTCTTACTTCTCGAATAAAAAAATTCTAAAAAAGTGGGAAAACCAATTACGCCTAAAATGATAAGAAACGATGTTCCTAATACAAATGAAACGTTTGTTGCATAGTAAGAAAGACCATGATCTAACAACGTAAATCCTGCATTTGTAAAACTAGAAACTGCGTGAAAAACACTCATAAATAGTGCATGAGGAATATCATGACTTTCTCTATAAAAAATAGGAAAGAAAAATAAACATCCGATGAGTTCGATAATGCTTGTAAAACTGACAATAAACAAAATAAGTGGTTTAATTGATTTTAAACTTTTTTGATTTTGATCAAAACTCATTAATGTTTGATGCGGAAGAGATAATTTTTTATTAAATAAAATAAGAAATGAACCTAAAATTGCCATAATCCCAATTCCGCCAAATTGAATTTGAATTAATAAAAACAATTTTCCAACAACTGAAAGTTGTTGCGTTACATCAATGGTTGCTAAACCTGTTACACTCATTCCGCTAGCTGATAAAAATAAAGCATCAATAAATGAAATAGGATGAGTTAAAGAAACAGGAAGCATATAAAAAAGAGAAAATAAAAGGGTGAAAAAAACATATAAACTAATAATGGTTAAAAATGGAGAATCTTTAAATTTTAAATGAATCATTGTTTACCACCTCACTCGGAAAACAACAATGCTCGAAGATGTTCATAAAAAAGAAAATGAATACGTTTTTTTTCGAGTCCTTGAGCATGTATAATAAAGAGCACAATTTCTTTTACTGTTTCCCTAGAAAGTGATTTCGACATACTTTTTGCAATTTTTTCTAAAATTTCATAATTTGATGATTTTTTTTCATGTAAAAACAGTTCGAAACACTCTGAAATAAAAGGAAAATCTTCAATAGGATAAGAAAGTAAAGGAAAATCATACACCCAGTCCTCGCCTACTGTTCGTTCTCTAATTTCGTAATATGAAAAAATTTTTTGGTCAAAATCATACGATTTTATCTGAGTTAAAAGAGATAATTGATCAATGCGTTCTAACCATTCATATAAAAATAATGGAAAAACATAAAATGATTGTTCATCTGTTTTTAATAAGCGTCCTTTAAATGATATCCAATAATAACTGCTCCCCACTTCTACAAATTTATGCACATCGTTCAACACCTTATATGTATTTTTGAATAACGGGATGGAACATTAATCGAATGCGTTCTGGATCCTCTTTATAGTTATTCATGATAAATGTTAAAAGTCTTCCTAATAAAGGTTTTGGGATAAAAACACTGCATCTAAAAACAGCGTATTCTAAACGTTTCGTTAAAGAAAGATGAGCGGTATCAAAAAAATGTTGAAAAAAAGTAAGCGTATAATGAAGATAAGGAATATCGTCTTGTTCTAATGAAAAGGAAAATATCCAGGGATCAAGTGTCGAAAAAGGTGACGAAATGGCTCGATGTTCTAGAAAATCATTTGTTAAAACATGAGCGTGTAATAAATGAATCTCATCCGTTTTATTGATTTTTTTAAGCCAATCATAACAAATTGGATGGCAAATATAAGAATACTGTTCATCTTGTTTAATTAAAAATCCTTCTTGCCATTGATTATCTAAGGAATGATACTGAATATAAGTCATATGAAAGTCTCCTTTTCATAAAAAAACGTATTTTTTCTTATTATAAAGAAAATAAAGATGAAAAAAAAGCACCTTTTGGTGCTTTTTTTAATCATACCATGTATGTGTCCAAGCTTGAAAACCCATTTTTTGCAATTTATCTGCAAATAATTCGCGTAACATAAAAGAATCTCCTATAAAATCAGTAAAATTAAAACTTATATTGTACGAATTGCTCCATTTTGTCCAAGAAGCAATACCCATCTCCTGCAGCATATCTACTAAATAGCGTCCTTCTCTTCTAGCAACAAGTAAAACAGAATATTCCCAGTAACCTACTGTTTCATTGTTTCGATGAGCAGGTTTTGTTTTCATTTCTTCATAAAAAGCTAAAATTTCCTCTTTTAACGCTAAAACTTCCGCTTTTTTCATGGAAGCAGTTCTTCGTTTTTTTCTTGATTGAATGTATTTTTCTACATCTTCTTCAATTCCTGCACCAAATGTAATAGGGTGACTATTTGTAAGCGTGCGTACACGAAAAGAAGGTAATTGTTCAATATGATTTTTTATTTCGTGTGCTAAAATACTACCTTGAATACGTAATTCTTGTGTTCGGTTATGACTACAGTTAAAAGAAAGATAGTAATCATTGCTTCTTTTGTTAAAGTAATAAAACAATTCAACTCTTTTTCCTCGTTTGGTTGTGTAAGAAAAATGCATATTAATATTTGTTGGACTTGTTTGTCGAACTCCCATAAATTTGAGATTTTCTTTTTCTAATTTTTTCAATTCTGATGCTTCAATCATGTAAATCGCTCCTTTTAATTCGTCTTCTTTTTTATTATACCACTGGTAAAAAAAGTAAGTCATAATAATTATTGATTTCTGTATGATATACGTTATAAAGAAATCAAGTAAAGGAGGGGTGCGTATGAAGTTAAATATGTTTGGTATAAAAGAACCAATGAAAAAAGAAACCATAGAATATATAAGTGAAATGTTGGAAAATGCCAAATGGGACCGAACAATTGAATTGGATGGTGGGTTTGAACGTAAAGCGTCTTATGACGTGCTCAATGATGAAATAATTGTAAATCCTGAAAAAATTAATCAAATGGCAAAAGAAAATGGATTTGATCAAGATATGCACTTAATAGCGGTTATAGCGCACGAACTTTATCATGCAACTGATAAAGAAATTATGAAATATAATAAAGAACACATAAAATTAATGGAAGCACTATACGAAGAAAAAAGAGATTTCGAAAAAATAAGAGGGATATATGAAAAAGTAAAGGAAGATAAACGGAAATGTGAATTGGACACAAATAAAGCCATTGAATTTTTACCAAGAAGTCATCCAAAATTTGAAAAGTTAAAGGAAACGTTCATAGAAATGAATCATATATCAAATCAATCTTATCTAAATGGAGGAATTGTAGATTATGTGGGACATTTTATGGAAAGAGTAGAAGAAGAGAGGAAAAAAGGAATACCGTTAGAAGAAAATCAACAATATAAAGATATGAAAAAAATTAATGAACGATACGAAGAAAAAGAAAATCATTTTGATATAAAAAACTTTCAAGAACAAAAAAAAGAAAGGATTGATTTTCATTTAAAAAAGGGAACATTAATTGACCATATGAGTAGTTTGGATAAACAAAAAACATTCAACCATGAAAAAGAAATAAAAATAAGAATAGTCAAAGAAGGAATGGTTTTATCAAAAGAAAGTGATATTTCTAAAGAGAAAACTTATTTTTCACGAGTGTATGTGTTGGCGAAAGAAAAAATAAAACAAACGATCACGGAATTTGTTGATGAAAAAGTCGTATCATTTTTTGAAAAAACAAATAAACAAATGAAAGAGATAAAAGAAAAACAAACAAATAAAAAAGTAGAAAAAGAACATACATTTGATTGAAAATGAATCAAACGTATGTTCTTTTTTTCATTATAAAAGTCAGAATAGTAAAATTAAAGGATATTTCGAAAAACGAAATAAAAGAAAAAACGTTACCTAGATTCAAACTTATTGGAGGAATTAATTATGACAACACGAGTAGCGATTAATGGGTTTGGACGTATTGGACGAAATGTATTTCGTGCAGCGTTACATAATAAAAACGTAGAAATCGTAGCAATTAACGATTTAACAGATGCTAAAACATTAGCACATTTATTAAAATATGATTCAGTACATGGTCGTTTAGATGCGACGGTTGAAGTAGAAGAAGGCAAATTAATCGTAAACGGCGTAGCCGTGAAAGTATTAGCAGAACGCGATCCAGCAGTTCTTCCATGGAAAGAACTAAATATCGATATTGCCATTGAATCAACTGGATTTTTTACAAAACGTGAAGGTGCAGCAAAACACCTAGAAGCGGGCGCAAAAAAAGTAATCATTTCAGCTCCTGCAACAAATGAAGATATCACGGTAGTAATGGGCGTAAATGAAAACGAATATGATCCAAATGCTCATCATGTCATTTCAAATGCAAGTTGTACAACAAACTGCTTAGCGCCATTTGCGAAAGTATTAGATGAAAAATTTGGCGTAGTACGTGGTTTAATGACAACGGTTCATTCTTATACAAATGATCAAAAAATCTTAGATCTTCCACACAGTGATTTACGTCGTGCGCGTGCTGCTGCAGAAAATATTATTCCATCAAGTACTGGTGCTGCAAAAGCAATTGGTTTAGTTCTTCCTAATTTAAAAGGGAAATTAAATGGATTTTCTATGCGTGTTCCTACGAAAGATGTATCGGTAGTTGATCTTGTTGTAGAAACAGAAAAACATGTAACAGTAGATGAAGTAAACGCAGCGCTTAAAGAAGCGGCTGAAGGCGAATTAAAAGGTATCCTTGCTTACACGGAAGAACCTCTTGTATCAAGTGACTTCTTAGGAGATGCAAGTTCTTCAACAATTGATGCATTATCTACAATGATCGTGGAAGGAAACATGGTAAAAGTGGTTTCTTGGTATGATAATGAATGGGGTTATTCAAACCGCGTAGTTGATTTAGTGGAATACATTGCATCAAAAGGATTTTAATAAAAAAGCTGCCTCTTGGCAGCTTTTTTATTGATAGGCATTTTGTATTTTTTCTTTTAATTCGAGAATGGTAAAACTTCCAGATAAAATTGAGCGAATACGGTGCTTTTGTAAAAACGAGTGGAAAGATTTATCATCATCTTTAGAGATGAAGATAATATGTACATAAGGAAAGCGAAAATAAATTAAAGAAATGACTTCTTCTAAAGATATTTCTCCTTTTAATAATTCACTAAGTAAAATATGAGTTGGTTTTGTTTCAAAAATAGTAGTTATTAAATCATCTGTAGAATAAACAGAGTCAACAAAGGAATAAGAAGGCATTCGTTGTTGAATAATCTGATCTACTTCCAAAGTACCTGTCGCTAATAAAATACTCATTTTAACACCTCCTCTTTATTACTATACAGCGTTTTAAAAAAGAAAAAAAGCTGCCTTTTGGCAGTTTTTTTAAAATGCGACATTTGTTAATTTTTTTTCTAATTCGCTTGGTGTAAACTTTCCTTGTAACACATCATGTATGTCGTTTTTTTCTAGAAAAACATCAAATGCCGTATCGTCATTTGCACGAATAAATACGATATGTAATTCTGGAAAACGTTGACGAATTGTTGGAAGTAGTTCTTCGAAAGATACAACACCTTCTAATAATTCGCTCATCACGATATGTTCTGGATTTTTTTGCACTATAGAATCAATAACCGCTTCTTTATACAATGCAGAACCAATAAAATTAAACGATGTTAATCGTTCTGTGATTGCATCATCTAAATCGGCAATCCCTGTTGCTAATAAAACATTCATTCCTATTCCCCCTTTATAAAATAAAATACGTTTTGTTTATAAAAGAAAAAAAAGATAAGTCAATCGTTTTTTAAACGATTGGAAAATAAAAAAGATTGAATTATAAAAAATAAAAGGTATAAAGAATCCAACGAGGTGATGAAAATGAAATTTTATATTATAGATGAAGAGATTAAAATCAAAGAAGAAACCTTGGATTACATGGCTGAAATGATGGAAAATGCAAAATGGAACGGAAATATTGTGTTTAGTAACAGAGATGAAGTAGTGAATAGCTATAGAGCATCAGAAGATAAAATTTTTTTAAACACAAAAGTAATTGAGGAAAGAGCAAAAGAAAATGGAAAAGACGCGGATTTACTGTTGCTTTCTGTTTTTGCACACGAAATGTATCATGCTGTTGATCCAGATAAAGAGATAAGAAGAGAAAAAAATTTAGAAATGATCGAACATATTTATGAAGGTTTGTCAACGATTAAAACAGAAGAACAAACAAACGAATATTTTGAGGGTATAAAAAAATTAAAAGAAGAAACGATAAACGAAGAAATTATCAAAGAAGCAAAAACCAATAATGCGCTCGATTTTTTTCCGCAAGATCATCCGCAACTTCAAGAATTAAATCGAACATTTATTGAAAATAACATTGAATCCAATCAGACTTATATGGATGGTTCGACAGAGTATTTTGTAACAAAAGAAGTAGATCGTGTCATTGAGGATAGAATAAACGGAGTGCCTTTAGAAGAACAAAAAGACTATAAAAGTTTGAAAAGTCTTCGAAAATCAATTGAAAAAAATAAAGAGAAAACATTTTTTCAAGAAGAATTTAACCTTGATAAAAAAATATCTATAAAAGTAGCGAAAGAAAGAGGGAATGTTTTAGAACGAATGGAACCAAAAGCAAAAATGAAAGAACAAAATTTTGAAAAAGAAATCAAAGTGAAAATGGTGAAAGAAGAAATTCAATTATCAAAGACTACGTCTTTGACGAAAGAAGAAGTGACGATTTCACGCGCTTACACAATGGCAACAGAAACGATTAAGGAAAAAACAAAATCATCTATTAAAGAAAAAGCAGTAGAAGTGTTTCGAAACATTCAACAAAGTTTTAAACAACTAAAAGAAAAAGTATCGTCCAAACAAAAAACAAATGAACATACGTTATAAAAAAAACAAACACATTAATGCGTTTGTTTTTTTATAAAGCGTAGTTTGATTGAATAAGTGATCCATGTTAACAGAATAAATCCTATTGCCATTCCTCCATATAAAAGAAATCCATTATGTAAATCTCCTGAATGAACACCAGAAATTGCTTCTTTAAATCCTAGAATCGAATAGGTCATTGGAAGATAATGATGTAAAAATTGAAGTTTTGGTTCAATTAATTCAACAGGATATGATCCGCCGCTTGTTACAAGTTGTAAGATCAATAAAATGATCGCAATAAACTTACCTGGGTTTGCCATACTTGAAACTAAGAAATAAATTAATGAAAATCCTGCAATACTCACAAGGATGGCAAAAGAAATGAACTCTTTTACATGAGCCACTTCTAAATGAAGAAAATGAATTAAAATGAAACTTAAAATACTCGCTTGTGCCGTTCCAACAAAAGCAAGAAGAATGAAACGACTAAACGAAGCGCCAAAACCTGATTTTGGTAAGTGATTAAATTCATTTAAATTAAAGACTGTGCTAAATACTAATGCTCCTACAAATAAACCTAAGCTAATAAAATAAGGAGCAAATCCTGTTCCATAATTATCAACATCGCTATAATCTTTCTCGGTTATTTTTACAGGAGAAGACATCATTTGATAATTTTTATGAGTCGTTGTGTTTTCGGAAGCTTTGATTGCACCTTCGTGTAAATTTCCGTATAACTCTTGGCTTCCATTCACTGTTTTTTGCACGCCGTTATCCAGCGAAGCTGTGTTATCAATTAACGAATTCCAACCGTTTGCTACTTCTGTTGTACCAGTTGCTAACTTTGTAGCTCCATTCGCTAAATCAATGGATCCTTGATTTGCTTTTTGAAGATTTTGATGGAACGTAAGAAAGCCATCGGCTAGTTTGTTTTGACCTGCGCTTACTTGTGCAATTCCTTGTTTTACAGCTACTTGCCCTTGGTAAAGTTTATTGGATCCAACAACAAGTTGTTGAATGCCTTTTTGTAACGTGTCTGTTCCTGTTTGTAATGAAGAACTTCCTGCTGTTACTTGTCCACTAATTCCAAGGAGTTCCATCATCGCAGGATCATTTGCTAACTCTGGATGTTGGCTCACATATTGTTTTAATTTTGCTTGTAATAAAGCGTTTCCACCTGCTACTTTTTTAGCGCCTTCTTGTAAAGACGTAACACCTTGGGCAGTTTGAGCCGTTCCGTTTTTTAATGAAAGAGAACCTGATACTAATTGATTAGCGCCTGATTGGACTTGTGTTGTGCCCGTTTGTAAAGAAGAAAGTCCTGATGAAACGGTTGAACTGGCAGTTGTTAAAGCATTCATTCCTTCTTTAAATGTCACTAAGGAAGAAGATAACATAGAAGCACCGTCTTCTAGAGAAGTAATAGAAGATTTTTTATCAATTAATCCTTGATTTAATTGATGTGTTCCGTCTTTTACTTCTGTTAAGCCATCATATAATTGCTTAGAACCATCGCTTGCTTTAGTTAATCCTGTAGTCATGTCATTTACTTTTTCAAAGACATTTTCAACATAGGTTTTGGTTAATTCGTTTGAAATCTTTGATTTCATTTTTTCTATCGCATTTCCACCGATTTGTGCAGCGATAAAGTTTAAATTTTTGTTTGGAATATACGTAATCTCCAGTTTTTCTGGATTTTTATCCATGACGGTTGTTGCTTTTTTAGAAAAATCTTTTGGAAGCTCAATAGCAAAATAATATTTTTCTTCTTTAAGACCTTCCATCGCTTCTTTTTTTGATACAAAATCCCATTTAAAGTCATCGTTTTTCTTTAATTCTTTGATTAAATCATCCCCAATTGTTTGTTTTTTTCCATTTAAAGTAGCGCCTTTATCACTATTAACAATTGCCACAGGCAGTTGATCTAAATGACTATATGGATCCCAAAATCCCCATAAAAAGACACCACAATAAATGATAGGAATAAACAAAATGGCAATTAATTGAATCACAAGTTTTCTTGTCGTAAGAACGCGTGTTAAATCGTGCCAAAAAAGTTTAAAAAAGTTCATGATTATATTCACCTCCTTTTAATCATTCTTCTTTAACCCATCCATTAAATACAATCGAAAATAAGAAAGTAACTCATCTTTTGTTAATGGGTTGTTTTCTTTTTCCCAATCAAATACAAATGAACGATACATTTTTACAAATAAAAATGCTGTTACTTTTGGATCGCATGTTTTGATTTCGTTTTTTTCCATCGCTTTACGTAAATATTGTTCTGTAAAAGATAAAATAGAATGTTCAAAATGAACGATTTCTTGTTTCACTTCTTCTGTTCCTAACACACGAGCTTCATCGGTCATTTTTGCAATAAATTCTTGTTTTTTTCGAAGCGTCATCATTTCAAATAAACAATGATTAATTTTTTCTAAAAAGGAAATATCAGAATCCAGTACATCCACAACGGATTCTTTCATTTCTCCAATTAATTGTTGAATGATTTCATGAAGTAATTCTTGTTTATTGTTAAAAAATATATAAATCGTTCCTTTTCCTACACCTGCAAGTTTTGCTACTTGCTCCATGCTGGTTGCTTTATATCCAAAAAGTGTGAATGACTTGGTTGCTGCTTCTACAATGTTTTTTCTTCGATCTATTTTCATAAGCCCCTCCTATTTTTGACTAAAATACGTAATCGGTCATTTAGTTTTATTTTTCATTTATAATCTTTTTTCCTTTTTTGTCAAATAAAAAGTTCGCATAACTGCGAACTTTTTATTGAAAAACTCTAAAGGGTTTTAATGAAAAAACAAAAAATAGCTTTTAGAACTTGATCTTAAAACGAGGTGTAAATATGAAACATATTGGAATAAAAGGAATTGGAACATATGTTCCATCTAAAGTAGTAACCAATCATGATTTAGAAAAGAAAATGGATACCAATGATGAATGGATTCGAACACGTACGGGTATTACACAACGTCATTTCGCTGAAGGGGAAGAAAATGTTGTATCAATGGGTGTAAAAGCAGCGCAAAAAGCATTAGATTCTGCAGGAATTAAAGCAGAAGATCTTGATATGATTTTAGTTGCAACTGCTACATCCAATCATCGTTTTCCGTCTGTTGCCAATCAAATCCAACGTGATCTAGGTATTAAAGGGATTCCTACGATGGATTTGGCAGCTGCGTGTGCAGGATTTATGTATGGTGTCATTAATGCCTATCATTTTATTTCGGCAGGAACATATAAACATATTTTAGTGGTAGGAACAGAACATTTAAGTCAACTTATTAACTGGGAAGATCGCACAACTGCTGTATTATTTGGAGACGGCGCGGGAGCAGCTGTTGTAAGTGAAGTATCAGAAGGGAAAGGCATTCTTTCGTTTGAACTTGGTAGTGACGGAAACGGCGGAAAACACTTATATGATGATCCTCATATCGTGATGAATGGTCGCGAAGTATTTAAATTTGCGGTTCGTCAAATGCCAGAATCAAGTATGAATGTAATTGAAAAAGCGGGACTTCAAAAAGAAGATGTTGATTTCTTAGTCCCACATCAAGCAAACATTCGAATTATTGATGCTGCTCGTGAACGCTTAGGATTACCAGAAAAACGCGTATCGACAACTGTGAGTCGTTACGGAAACACTTCTGCAGCTTCCATTCCAATGGCGATTGACTATGAACTTCAACAAGGAAAAATTAAAGATGGTGATACAATTGTACTTGTTGGATTCGGAGGCGGACTAACGTGGGGTGCGATTTGTTTGGTTTGGGGAAAGTAAAAAATTGAAAAAAACGCTCCATTCTCTTATACTAAAAGAAAAAGAGATGGGGCGATTTTAATGAATGAATTGGAGTGCGTTATACAAAAATGGAATGAAAAATGGCGGGAATACATTAAACCGCATCGGGTGAAATGGCTTGCTGAACTTCCTGATGAATGTGTGGATTTTTTATGTCGAAGTAAAATTGTTGCTTCTTTTGAAGGAGGAAGTGAAAGTGTTCGCAATGGTGAAGTCTATCTTTTCCAAAGTGAGAAAAAAACCTATACATTGCGCTTAGCTAATAGCTTTCCTGTTGGAGGAAAATCGTCAAAAGTAGCTCTTGTTGATGGAGAAAGTGTCAACCGTCGATTTCATTTAACACAAGATATTGAACATATATTATTAGCGTTTCCATTTGATAAGTTAAATAAAGAATATATCAAAGCTCAATTCAATCAAAAATTAGAGAACGCGAAGCGTTCTCTAATTGGAAAACGAGTTGAAGATATTATTCAAGAAAACGATGAATTATTTTTGGTTATAGAAACAGGAGAAAAACTAAACATTTCAAAAGAGTTTAAAAAAGGGATTGTAAAAGAATATTAAATAATGCTCCAAACGAAAGGGGAAACTATCATGAAGAAAAGAGTAGTTATTACAGGAATTGGTGCCGTAACTCCTCTAGGATTAACGGCAGAAGAAACATGGGAAAACATTAAAGAAGGGAAATCAGGAATTGGACCGTTAACACGTCGTGACCCTGAAAAATTTAATGTGAAAGTAGCAGCAGAAGTAAAAGATTTTGATCCAACAGCGTTTATTGAAGCAAAAGAATCCAAAAAGATGGATCGTTTTACGCAATTTGCTGTAGCTGCGGCAAAAATGGCGTTAAAAGATGCTGATTTAACAATCAATGATTCAAACGCAGAACGAATTGGTGTATGGATTGGTTCAGGTATTGGTGGGATGGATACGTTTGAAGAACAACATAGAAAGTTTATGGAAAAAGGTCCAAAACGAGTAAGTCCGTTTTTTGTACCGATGATGATTTCAGATATGGCTTCAGGTCGTGTATCTATTGAAACAGGAGCAAAAGGAATTAACAACTGTTCAGTAACTGCTTGTGCATCAGGTGCAAACTCGATTGGAGATGCGTTCCGTGCCATTCAATATGGTGATGTGGATGCGATGATTGCTGGAGGAGCAGAAGCGACAGTAACAGATATGGCGTTAGCTGGATTTTCGAATATGACTGCTCTTTCAACAAATACAGATCCAACGAAAGCAAGTCGCCCTTTTGATAAAAATCGTGATGGATTTGTTATCGGGGAAGGTTCAGGTATTGTCATTTTAGAAGAGTTGGAACATGCGCTAGCGCGTGGTGCGCATATTTACGCAGAATTAGTTGGATATGGTGCAACAGGGGATGCACATCATATTACAACGCCTGCACCAAACGGCGAAGGTGGTCAACGTGCAATGAAACTTGCGATTAAAGATGCAGGGATTTCAATCGACGAAGTCGATTACATTAATGCACACGGAACTTCTACGTATTATAATGATTTGTATGAAACACAAGCAATCAAAGCCGTCTTCGGAGAGCATGCGTACAAACTGGCGGTAAGTTCGACAAAGTCTATGACGGGGCATTTATTAGGTGCTGCAGGAGCGATTGAAGCGATTTTCTCAGCATTAGCGATTCAAGAGGGAATTATTCCTCCAACGATGAATTATGAAACACCTGATGAAGAATGCGATTTAGATTATGTGCCAAATAAAGCACGTAAACAAGATGTATCCGTTATTTTATCAAATTCTCTTGGATTTGGTGGACATAACGTAACACTTGCGTTTAAAAAATATAAAAAATAAAAAAATCGCCTTTAAAGGCGATTTTTTAATAGGAAAATTCAGAAAAAAGATCATTGAATACATCTTCTTTTTCTGAAAAATAAGCGTCTTGGATAATTTGTTGATACATAAGAGCTAATGGTTTATAAAAACGATAGTATAAAAGCTCTCCTGTTTCATGATTGAAAATTAAATTGGAAGATGTTGTACCAACGGGTGAATTGATGCGACATTTTACAAATCGGTTGTGGATATAATCGTCGATATTCATATGCGTGTGTAAAACAACATCGTTAGAAATGTGTGCGGAAAAATCCGTTGAAAATTGACCTGTTTTATTGATAGTGTTTAACTCATTTAACCGCTCAAAACCATCATTATAATGTTCAACAAATGAATAAAGAGATTCAGAAAACTGATATTTAGATAATACATAATAAATATCTGCTGCATTTAGATTTTCAAGCGATTGTTTTAATTTTTTTAAATCAGGAGGTGAAAGTACTCCGACTAAACGCAGACGGTTTTTATCAAAAACGTCTTTAAAGTGTTGGTGAATGTTGTTTGTTTGTGTGTCAAAAAAGTTTTCTTTAAAGGTATGCGTAATCGTTTCGGTGAAAAAATCATTTTTTGCATATAGTTGATCCGTCTGAAGTCGAGTGAAATTGTGAAATAAGCAGTACTTGGCAAAGTTTTCGTATCTTGGATGACGAAGTTCGAATTTTTGAATGAATCGTTTGTGTGAAAGAATAGAACGTAATGCATGTTCTGTTTTGGTATCGTTAGTTGCTAATATGTTTTCTAAACGTTCTTTTGAGCACACATACTGATTAAAAAAAGACTGAAGACGATGAAAACTTTCAGGTTCGATCGTAAAATCGCTGTATTTTTTTTCAAAAGAAATCAATCGACGAAACGAGCCTAAAGGATTATCTGTAACGCCAAAAACGAACTGTTTATTTGCGATGTCTTCTAATGCTTCATTTGTAGCAAACACATTTGTTCCATCATAATAAAATTCTCGAAAACGAAAATCAAAATGATTCACAATGTTTTTTCCAAACGTTGTAAAAATGAATTGAATCTGGTATCCGCTATATGCAAATGATTTTACTGTGACCAATCGTTCTTTGAAATAATGTTCTTGTGAAGGGTCGCTATAAAGAGATGCGTGAGACAACTGAAACTGTTTTAAAATAGAAACATAAACATCAGCTGAATAATGAATAAAAATATCAACATCTTTAAATGGTTTGTTCATATAAAGATCGCTCAAACAACCGCCTGCCAAACAAGAATTGGGTTCAATTTCAACTATTTGTTGCACTAATTGTTGAATCGGTTTTGGAACCGTTATATCTACTGGTTTAAACTGCATAAACTCATTCCTTTCTTTTTCTATGTATCTTTATTATAACAGAAAAAACATTGACCTAATGTCAATGTTTTTTGTTTTTTTCAGTAGCTAACCATTGGTTTAAAAGCAATTGATAAGGACGTATATGGTTTTTTGGAGTAGGTGTTAAAAAACATAAAGTCCCTTTTTTTTGATGATAAATCGCCTCACTTAACAATTCTTTTCCTTTATAAAGGGAAAGCATAGTTAAATGATTTTGTAGAAAATCATCTGGATCAAAATCTGAGTAAAGAGGAACACGGTTGGTTGTAATGATGTGCAAAGGTTTATCAATCAGAGATAAAAGTGTTGTTTGAAGATCTTTATATCCAGAAAATTGTTCCATAATTGCAGATAAAATCGTCGAAAGTAAAGTGAAATCATTTTCTTTATTTGTAGGAAAAATTTTATCTCGAAACGTTGAATAGGTTTCATCACGCATCGTATTGAGATGAATCATTAATTTTTTCACATAGTCAGGACCGAGTAAATGTAGTAAACGAAGTCGTTGTTTTTTTACATAATTTTGAAGATTCTCTTCAAACTTCTGTAGTTGTTTTTCGTAAAAATCCATTGAAATGGTGGTTGTAAAGAATTCTGCCTTGTAATCATCTTTCTTTAATAATTCTTCAACGGTTTGACGCGAAAGAAATTCATTTAAAAACGTATATTCAAAGAGTTCAGGATATAAAGGAAAAACATTTGATAAAAAATTGGTTGAATTCTTTGACGGGTTTTCTAATACATCTTCTAGTTCTTCTAAGGAACATTTAGTGTTTTTGCTTCTTTCCTGATAAGAATGATAGTTCTGTAATCGTTTATAACTAGTAGGTTCAACTGAGAAGCTGGGATAGCGCTCTTTAAATCGATTTAATCGTTTCATGCTCCGTTCTGGTTTATCTGTTATGCCAAATACAAACTGTTTGTTTTGGATATCTTGTAAGGCTTCTTGAGAAGCGAATGTATGTTTTCCGTCGTAATAAAATTCTCGAAAACGAAAATCAAAGCGATGTGCAGGGTTGGTGGTAAAATTCATAAAAATAAATTGAATGTTATATCCTTCATAAGAAAACGAACGTACATCCACTAATCCATGTTCAAAATAATGTGCACTTGCTTTATCTGCATATGCTTTGTCATATTCTTTGATATCAAAAAAATCAATGATTTTTTGATATTTCTCCACGTCATATTGAATAAAGAAATCTACGTCTTTAAAAGGCGTGTTCATATAAAGGTCGCTTAAGAATCCTCCTGCTAAATAGACATGAGGTTCAATAGAAGCGATGTCCTGGAACAATGATTCTATTTTTTGTGGAATGTTAACATTGACTACGTTAAAATGCATATTAATCTCTCCTTATTGAAACATGGAACGAATCCGTCGTTGTTGAATATGAGGTTTCATGGCTTTTTCAACTTCTTCTTTTAGTTTCACTAAAGAAGAAGATTGACATGAAATGTTCCAATCTTTTAACATAAAAGAAAATTGTTGGTGTTCATAGACAAATGAAAACGACAATACTTCTCCAAATGCGACAAAATGATGTGTTTGTTTATTTAAATACGCATTGGGATAATCTTTTTTTATTACCTGTAACAAGTGATCAATTGCTTCATTCATCTCTTCTTCTTTTTTTTGCAATTTTTCATAAAACGTTTTCGCTTCTTGATCTGTAGTTAACGTAGTATAAACGGTTTGTTTATTTTCATCATGGACAATTATGTGTTCGTTGGTTAAATCAAATGTAAAAAACAAAGGATAAATAAAGCGTGAATGCCACGAAATGTTTCCACTCACTCCTATCATTGCTTGTTGGAAATATGAAAACCAGTTATACATTTTTTTTATTTTTTCGCCAATTGGAATAATGGCGTGAAATCGAGGATCATTGTGAACAAGAAGTGCTTCGATATTTCCTTTTTTTTCGACATAGGAACAAAAATGTTCAAAAAGAAGTGCTTCTTTTCGAATTGTTCCTTCGTATAAAGTGAATGAAATGGATGAGTTGTATTGTTTTATTTTAATCGAAAAAATATCGCCGTATTGATAATCCTCATATTCAAAGTGTGAACTCATTTTTACTTTTTTTGATAAATTCATGTATTCTGGAAATTTTTTTTCTACTTCTTTTGCATAATCCATCAGCCATTGCTGCATCGTTATTCCTCCCTTTTTTCCTTTTCTTTATTGTATCATGAAAAGTATGGTAAAATGAAAAAAACAGGAAAGGACGGAAAAGGATGAATAAAAAAGAATTATGGGAAACATTTATTTCGCGTATTCGATTGAAAGAGTTGTTGTTTTTTAAAGGTTTAGAACAAAATATAGGAGACATTTTTTTAAATTCAACTTTTATAAAAATGGAATGCAAATTACTATCAGAACATAATAAAGTTTTTGAATACTACAAAGGGACGATAAAGGATATCATATTGGATATAGTTGTTAAATGGGAAAATGAAGAATATTTAATTCGATACGGAAAAGCATTAGAAATAAATATATGGTATAAAGGGAATGATCTGATGTGGGAGATGGAAAGAGAAGAAAAATATGTACAAATCGTTAACGTAATGGATTCTTTGATGAATGAGTACATTGAAAGAGAAAACCTTTCAACGGAACCATTTGATATTAATGAAGCATTGAAAATGGAATATAAAAAAATTGAAAAGAAGCCTTGAGGCTTCTTTTTCTTTATTATACCAAAAAAATACACAAAAATAAAAAATAGGTTATACTTAAACCGCAATAAAACGAAGAAAGAAGGAGATTTCATGTCAAATAAAGATGATTACCATTACCTTTCAGATAATGAATTAGAAGATGCATATCGAGATTCCACTTTTCCTGATAATGATGCAAGAGAAGAAATGGAAAGACGTGGATACACCATGCTCGATGGTGGTACTTTCGTCAAAGAAGAAGATGAAGAAGAAAAAAAATCGAAAAAAAGACGAGATGACGACGATGATGATTACGATGAATCATATGAAGATGATGATTTAGAAGAAGCGTCAGGTTGTTTCGGTTGTTTTGCTTTTCTTATCGTGGTAGCAGCACTTATTCTAGTGGCTTATATATTATTTAAAGTCATGATATGATCCTTTACTAACCAAAAAAAAGTAGGTAAAATACCTACTTTTTTGATGGGAAATTTTTTTATAAATCATGTAAAATGTTCTTGTTTTTGCAATATTAGCCATATTATAATAGAATAGTATTTTTAAAAATAGATAAAAACAACGGGGGATAAACATTGAATAATAAAAAAATTGTCGTAACAGGTATGGGAGTAATTGTACCTAAAGCGAAAAACACTGAAGAATTTAGCGAGATGCTTCAAAAAGGGACGTGCGGATTATCAATTGTAGAAAATGTAGGTCCAAACGGTGAATCGGTTGTAGGGGGTATAATTGAAGAAGAATATATGACAATTGACGGAAAAAACTATAAACGATACCCGAAATTTTCACGAATTTCTATTGCTTCTGCAGAAGAAGCGGTTAAAATGGCAAAAATAAACAAAGATTTCCCGAAACGAACAACAGTTGTAGCATTTACGTCAACAGGTGGAATTAAAGATGTAGGTTTTTGTCAAGACTTGGTTTCCACAAAAGAATTAAGACGTTATCCGATTCATGCGACGGCACTTGGAAATAATCACAGTATTGCTACAGGCGTTGCTTCTCATTTTGGTATTCAACATCAAGCCTTTACGATTAACGATAGTTGTAATGCGGCAATGGATGCATTATTTATGGCTAAAATGTTATTGGAGTCCCATCAAACAGATATGGTTATATTAACAGGGGCAGAAACGCCTATTTCAGAAGTAATGGTTTATTCGTTTAATAAAACAAGAAATGTTTTATATAATCAAACAATTGATGAAGTTGGAAATCCTTTTTCGTCTAATTCGAAAGGTTTTGCGATGTCTGAAGGGGCAGGAACGATCATTTTAGAACGTGAAGATGATGCGTTGAAACGTGATGCTACTATTCAAGGAAGTATTAAACGAGTAGCATTATCATTTGATTCTGTTTCCATTTTACAATCGGATCAAACAGGAGAAATTCTTTACCGAGCAGTAGAAGAAGCGTGCCGAGAAGATGTACCTGATTTTGTTAACAGTCAAGCGCTTGGACTGACTGAAAATGATACAATTGAACAACGAAACTATCATAAAAAGTTTGATGGAAAGGTTCCTATTACAACCATTAAAGGGCATGTTGGACAAGCTCTTGGAGCAGTGGGAATGATTCAAATCGTATCATCATTACTTTCAATGAAAGATGGATTTATTCCACCAACGATTCGAACAGATAAACAAGGGTATGAAGAATTACCTATTGTTTTGGAAACAGATTATCGGGATGTATCGAGCGTTTTAGTCACATGCCATGGGTTTGGCGGGAATAATGGTTGTGTATTTTTGGAAAAGTAAAAAAGGAAAATGCCTATTTTTTAGGCATTTTTTTATTTATCTTCTTTCAAAATACCTATTCTCGATATATAATTATAATGATAAGAATATTCCCATTAAAAAGGACAAAGGGTGAGAACGTTGATTTTATTACTAGTTGTATTTATTAGTATGTTTTTAGGTATTTTGGGATTACAAATGTTTAAATTTTCAAAATTAACACCATTTTCATTGAGCTTGGCAGGTATTATGATGTGTGAACTGATTTGGTTGTGGTATGTAGGTATTTTATATGTACCCGAATTATTAGAAAAGCAAACCATTGAATTGATATTTCGTATTATGCGAATTGGCTCACTTTCATTTCCTACGATGATTTTTTTCAATTTAACGGAAACTTTGGTGTATTCTCAAGAAAAAATTGGATACTTAAACAAAATTTTTACACGAAAAAACGTTTTTTGGTATGGAGGGGTTACCCTTTTGCTGTATGTGTTGAATTTTACACCTATGACAGTAGAAGGAATGAAATTAATACGTCTGGGAGGATTTGAACATTATTATCCTGTTTACGGCGTATTAGGATTTACGCAGTTTTTGCAAACGTTATCCATTGTTATTTGGTTATCTTGTGGTGTATATATGGCAATTAAAATGAAAAATAAATACTTGAAGGCGTTTCATTCACGTTTTAGTATTATTGCTATTGTTGGATCGTTTTTAGGATTGATGAATTTTATTGAAGGTGCTGTTATTTATACAACATTGCTATCAGCTGTGGTCTTTACAGTTGGAATTATGTATGCGTTTCATCATTTTCGTGAAAAAGTGATGGAACATGAACGAAAACTTGAAATTGAAAAAATAAAAATAGAGTATGTGGGTTATGCAACATCTAGTTTGATTCATGAAATTAAAAACCCGCTCACAGTAGTAAGTGGTTATTTTCAACTCATACAACAACAAGAAGGATTGGATGAAAATATTAAACGAATGATCAACATAACAGATAACTCAGCAAAACATATTCAAAATGTATTGGATGATTTTGTTAAATTTGTAAACACGAAAGAAATTAAACCAGAGTATCAAAGTGTAAACGCAATTATTAAACAAGCAATGGATATGATGAGAATCAAAAGCGATGAAAAACATATTGTTTTACATAGTTTAGAAGAAACAGAAGAAATTACACTGGCTTTTGATACCTCTCGAATTTCTCAAGTTTTAATTAATTTATATAAAAATGCTATTGAAGCAATGGAAGAAACAAAAGGGGAGAAAAATATTTATACAAAGCTTTATTCTTCAGGATATAATATGCATCTGGAAATACAAGATACAGGAAAAGGGATCCCAAAAGAAATGATTGATGTCATTTTTAAACCTTTTAAAACGGATAAAGAGAAAGGAACGGGACTTGGATTATCAATATGTCAAAATATTATGTTGGCACATAAAGGGAAAATTGAAATAAAAGAAAGCAGTGAAAATGGAACGACATTTCTTCTTACATTGCCAATCGAAGACTATTCAACTATGTTTATTAAATAAAACAGCCAAAAGGCTGTTTTTTTCTAAACATAGAAAAATGATGTTATACTTTGTTATATAAAACAAAAAAGGAGAATCGGTACATGTACTATTATCGTGTAGAAGAAAAAATATATAGCGGAGAATCCATTTTCGTCTATTTTCAACATGAACGAAAATTTTCGGCAAAAGAGTTTGAAAATCATCTTTATGAATCTTTTGTAGAATGGGTACGAAAACAACCTGATCGATTAGCGCTTGTAGCGGGAAAAGAAAAAAACTACGTCGAACATCTTCATGAAGTAGTGCCTTTGTTAGAAAGCATGTTTGGGTATCAACTTTTAAAACCTAGATGCAAAATAAGTTATCAAGCAGTAAAAGATGTGGAACTTAACATGGGTTATTATATCGAAGAAGATTTGGTGAAAAAAGATCCATTTACAATGGATCAGATCAAGGAAAATGAAGCGGAAGCTACCAAAGTAGCATCCGTCGTTTACATGATCGATGAAGAATACGGAGTTAGACACGTGTATCCGCTTTTGCACAGTGAAAACTATTCAAAAGAAAACTTTTTTTCTCATCTAGAACAAGCAAGACAAGAATTGATTATAGAAAGGGAACATAAACCGATTATTGGAATAGAACTTGCGCATAAATTATGCGAAAAATTCGGATATAAGCCAATAACGGTCGAAACGACCGCTTTTTTTGAAGAAGAAGGAGAGGAAAAAGGAAATCGATTTGGTTTTATCACAAAGAAAACAGGAACTGTTTCCTTTGAAAATGATTACCCGTACCGAAGAGATACTGAAGAAGACTATTTAACAGATGGAGATCCTGGGTTGGTTGAGTATTATTTTTCTAAAAACTATACGAAAAAAGAAAAACCGTGCCTCGCTAGAGTGGAAGGGGAATGGTACGCTTTTTGTGAATCTCGATACGGAAATTATCGTACAAGAATAGAAGAGGAAGACGTAAAAAAAGTCATGTACCGAGAAGAAGGTGAAAGTAGTAAAATCGAAGAAATCATTGATTCGTTTGATTATCGCTATGAAAAAGCAGTAAAAGAAGGAATGCAAAATTCGATCATGCTGCAAAAGCCGATAGATTTAAGTTATTAAAAGGAGAATGGGATATGTATTACTATCGTTTTCAAGAAATTCGTTACGATGAAAGTTTTTTCATCTATTTAGAAAATGAAAAAAAATATAACAAAGAAGAATTTCAACAACATGTGGAAGAAGCTTATTTTTATTGGCTAAAAAAACATCCAGACAAGCTTCGCTTGCTTACAACGGAACAAACGGAACATTTCACCGATCGTTTAAATGAAGTGCTGCCTATTTTAAAAAAGAAGTTTGGATACCAATCTGTTAATGTTGAACAAACATTGGAATACGAAACAGAAGAGCATGTGCAACAGATAAATGGACTATTTAAAACCATTGATTTAGTTAAAAAGAAACAATTTGCTTCAACGCAAATTGTCGAAGAAGGAAGAGTAAATATCCAAAAAGATTACGGAACTTATTTTAATGAGCGAAAGATCCGTAAACGAGGGAAAGAATTATTAAAAGAAAAAGAATGTTATCTGTATCGAATA
>Ga0209463_1000172_pt1 | contig 60958 bp, 61 predicted proteins | sample AgamicMgSfrz_FD_187169 | JGI IMG/M metagenome (GOLD analysis project Ga0209463, IMG submission 187169) | Agave microbial communities from Guanajuato, Mexico - Mg.Sf.rz (SPAdes) (version 2) | ecosystem: Host-associated > Plants > Phyllosphere > Phylloplane/Leaf | place: Guanajuato, Mexico...
CAAGCGCTATCCTGATAAGAACAAAAACATTATATTTGCTGCGCTTTCTGATAAAAAAACGGATAAAATGATTGCGAAACTGGATCAAGTTGCAACAACTATTACATTTGTGACATTTGATTATCCAAGAGCTTCTCCAAGCACGCTTTTATATGAAGAAAGCAACCATCTATTGAAGGAGCAGAACGATAACTGGAAAGAAGCAATACTCAAGCAATTAGAAAAAATAGAAGAAGAGGATATGTTACTGATAACCGGTTCATTATACTTTATTTCAGAAGTAAAGGCATTTTGGAAAAATTTTAAGAAATAACTATACCGCAAAAAAATATATAGATTATTAGGATAGAAAAGAGTAGTATATATTTATCAGGTTTGAAATTTGGGAATTTTATGAATATGGTAAAATATTCTCTTTAAAAGAGAATATTTTGTTATTAATCGTCTAATAAATGTAAAATCAATTCATATAAAGTAAAGGGGAGAGAGAATGGTAAAACCAAGCGATAAGAAATTAATATGGATAGTTTGGATACTCGTTCTCTCTTTCGGTTTGTGGTTTTCTTATCATATGTATCCACCACAAATTCGCGGAAATGAATGGGAAATTCTCGCCTTTTTATTATTTATGACAGTTGTTGCTAGTATGCCAATGATAATAAATGGAAATCCCGTTTTTTTCTTACAATGGGCTACACTGTCTGTTTTTTTAATATTTGGATTATTTATCGAAATTATCCTCGTACAAATCGCATTATTAGCAGTCTTATATCAAGCGAAATTGGATAAAAAGACACTTTTTCGCTTGCCTATGAATTCAACGATGTTCTTTCTTGTCTCCTTTTTTAGTGGGATTATTTATTATAGTCTTGGTGGTCAACATGGGTTTGATTTAGCTTTTGATTTAAAATCTTTTAGTTTGATAAGTCTCTATCTTATTTCCTATCTGTTCCTAAATACTTTAAGTATCTTTTTTATTGATCGTTTTATTTATAAAAGAGAGCAACGTTTTCTAACAAAGGATTTAATATGGGAAATTTTTACTACAATGATTACTTATCCAGTTGGGATCGCTTTGTATATTATGTATCAATATATTGGTCCTGCTGCTTTAATATTAATTGGCGTTCCGTTTATATCGCTTTCTCTTATTTTAAAGCTGTATCATTCCAGCCAGACAGCTAACGATTATTTAAAGAAAACGGCAGAAATTGGTCATCAACTTTCGCAAAACTTATATGTAAATGAAACGGTTGATTTTTTCAATGCTAAACTATATGAATTATTTAAAGTTGATTTTGTGTTTATTCATCAAGTAATTGCAAATAATCAATTAGAAATGATTTCTAGAGTAGAGCAACAAGAGAAGCGACCTGTGTTTACAGAGACGATGAAAGAAAATGAAGGAATTAGCGGAACCGTTTTAGCCACAAAGAAAATATGCACCTACCATTCGAAGAAGGAGTGGCAGAAAATAAATAAGGGGTATATGCCAGAAGGAATTCAAAGTGTATTATGTATGCCGCTTATTAAAAATAATAAAGTAATTGGTGTTCTATTACTTGGGAGCAAACAAAGGAAGGCATTTGCCGACATAAAATTAATGGTATTAGATTTATTATGTACCCAGTTTGCGGTTGCTTTAGAAAATGCCAAATATTTTGAGCAGACGAAGGAAAATAGTGAAAAATGTGCTTTAACAAAGCTCTATAATTACCGCTATTTTGAAAAAATATTAAGTGAACAGTTTATTGAATTAAATGAAAAGAAATTGGACAATCTTGCTTTAATCATGTTGGATATTGACCATTTTAAATCGGTAAATGATCAATATGGTCATCAGGCAGGAAATGAGATTTTAAAAGGTTTTGCCAAAAGGATTGAAAATCTTATTGGTGACCATGGTGTGGTTGCAAGATATGGCGGTGAAGAGTTTGTTATCTTATTGAGCAATATAGCGAAGATAGAAGCACTTGATTTTGCAGAATTTATCCGTAAGATGATTGCTTCTAGGCCATTTGTTATTAAACAAACTATAGAAGATCGTGATCAAATAAAAAAGATAAGTATTACCGCATCACTCGGATTAGCTTGTGCTCTTGAAGATGCCGATGAACCGTTAGCATTAATTCGCCATGCAGATAGAGCTTTATATGTAGGGGCGAAAAGAGCTGGGCGAAACCGAGTTGCTAGTTATGTGAAATAAATGTGCTGAACTTCCTTAGGAGGTTCTTTTTTTATGGTTAATTTTAATCTTAACGCCTATATTAATAGTGAGTCTATTTCCATAATAAATATCTATGCTAGTACAAAAGTACTTGTTATAATAGAGTATTATAAGCTGTATTATTAAAAAATAGTAAAAGAGTTATAGATTAGGGGTGCAATATATGAGGAGAACGAAATTAGCTAGTAAATTCTTAATAGTTCTATTTTTATTGATTTTACTTATGCCGTTACAAATAAAAGCTGCTACAGTAGCACCTGCAGTAAACTTTACCGTTACTCCGTCTCAAAGTATTATCGTAAAACCAAGTACAGGAGTAGCACAAGGTAGCTTAGATGTACGTTTAACGCCTGTAGGAAAAGCAACGAATGCTAATCGTACTCCTGTTGATGTTGTTTTTGTTTTTGATAAGTCGGGATCAATGGATGAACTAGGGAAAAATCCAAGTAAATTTCAAAGTGCAAAAGACGCTGTCGCAGAAGCAGTGAATATTTTTGGGACAAATCCTAATTATAATGATCGTTTTGCTTTTATTCCTTTTTCAAGCGATGTGGAAACAGATAAAATAGTTAACTTTCCAATAAAAGGGAGCAATGTTCTTAATAATGTTATTACAAATCTTAAAGAAATTCAAAATAAGGCAAATAGTTTAACTGCATATGGAGGAACTAATTATACCCAATCTATACAAAAAGCAAATGCTTTTCTTACATCAGGGAATAACAATGAAGGGAAATATGTAATATTTCTCACGGATGGTGAACCCACCTCATTGATACAGAAAGAGACCTTTGAGGATACGAAAAAAGTATGCACTAGATCCTTTTTTGGTATTTGCATTGAATATGAATCTAAAAAAGTTAGTGTAGAAGATAATGTAACTTATACTATTTATACAAATAATACTGCAACTGCCACAAGATCTGATGGTACTGTAGTCTCTAGAGATTTAAACAGTATCCAGAAAGCTATAAACGCTAGTATAAATAGTGAAGTCAATAAATTAGCAGCAAATAATATTAAATTATATTCTATTGGTTTCGGAACAGATAAAGAAGTTGATATGAATTACTTGCGTAAATTATCTGAGATAACAGGTGTGACAGCCCAACAGGCATCTACAAATACGATTTCAAAAATTTTTGAGGATATCTCCCAAAAAGTTGCTACACCAACCATTTCCACAACTATTAAGATTAATACTTCTAAGTATGGGAGTAAAGTAAAATTAGCGGACAATGCAAATGCAACAACTGATAGTGCAGGAGATATTCTTATTAAGAAAGATATTCTTTTCCCGATAAATCAGGAACCATCCGGGGCAATTGATATGTCTTTACCGCTAACGTTTAGTGAAGCAGGAACATATGTATTTGATAATATTGTCATGCAATATAAAGATCTAGATGGAAATACGCAAACGAAGAATACTAGTGCAACAATCCAAGTGAAGGCAGATGCACCAGCTAGTTTTTCTTCCACTATGACCTTGAAGAAAGAAGTTAATGAACTGAACGATTTAATTAAAACGAGTAATTCTGACGATAAAACGAATTATTTTAATGTAGAGTATATTTTAAATCCTATTGGTATTGTTAATAATTCGGTAAGTGGAAAGCTTAATCAGTTAGTGATTGAACAACCTTTACCAGACAGTGTATCTTTAGTTTCAGCAGATAATGTAAAAGAGATGAATAAAAATGGAATTAGATATGCAGTAATAACATTGCCTAATGAAGTTAATTATTCGGGTGGTAAATTTACACCATCTATAATAACGAAGACCATTCAGTACAAAGTGAATTATGCTGTAAATAATTTAAGTATGCCAAGAGCAGATTTATATTTTAAAGATTCTCGTTTCACAAATACGAACGAAACAACAATAGCTCCTTCCACACAAACGATGAATATGAAAGTGCAATTAAAAGAGTCGACTGTTAATAAATATATTGGAGATGCAGCAGGGATTATCGAGAAGCGGGAACAAGAAACAAATAAGAAATTAGCTAATACGGAATTTCCAAATGATTACAATCTTTCGAATAAGCCAGTCAAAGATATGGTCTTTGAAAAGGGTTCTAACAATCAAACAATCGAAATTACTTATTCAGACAACAGTATAGCCTATTTGCACTTCTTACCTGATTTTGAATTAATCGGTCAAGATACATCAACTACTTATAAGAGTGGATCCACTTCAACGGAGTTTATCGATGCTGTCTTAACCAATAAAGTTCCAGGACAAGATGTTGCATATGCTTACAAAATCGATAATGCTTCTAATAGTACAGGTTGGAAAACTTTCAAGCCTGAAGCTAAAATTAGCATTGAAACAGCAGGCGAAAATACGATATCGATTAAAGCATCCGGTGGGTTTGCCAATAATACCGAGATCGTAAAAAAGATTAAGATTGCATGGCCAATAACTTCTATAACAATCGAGCCTAATCCTTTAGAAGTAAATGTTGGCGGTACGAGGAATTTTACGATAAAGATGGAACCAAGTAATGCTTCCAACAAGAATTTGGATATAAGCATGGCCAATCCATCTATTTCCAGCCTAATTCCTGGCCAAAATACAATTACAGGAAATATAGCTGGACAAACAGAATTAATTGTGAAAACAACAGACGGTTCCAATATTGTGCAAAGAATTCCAGTTCATGTTATGGATCCATATGTGAAATTGGACGATATTTCATTTACAAAGCCAGTATATACGATTGAACGAAGCGATGGAACAAATCCCGATCTTATAGCAGTAGAAGATATTTTACTCTTTAATCCATCTAATGCGACGGATAAAGATATAGAAGAAGTTTTGACTAACGCTTCTGATACAGTAGAAGTAATCAAGCAAGGTGATCAATACTATTTAAAAGCGAAAGATGTTGGATATGCAGAAATAACCGCAATCGCAGAAAAGCAAAAAGATGGTACCCAGCCAAAAGACTCTGCCCTCTTTAAAGTAGTGAAAAAACGCAGTGAAGAAGGCGGCGATGGGCGCTGGTAAGTTTATAAATAGAAAGGAGCTCTACCTCACAGGTAGAGCTCCTTTTTAATAAGTAGAAATAGAAATGTTTGTTTAAAGCAGTTTCAATTGAACGAACTATAAACTTATTCAATAACAAAGTCGTCAGGAATAATTTGTAGTCGATCCACTATAGGGAGGGCGTCTATTCCTCTCAATAACACATCCTGATCATAATCAACAATAAAGCGCGAAAGCATTCCTTCACTTGAATTTGGTATATCAGAAATCGTAGAGAAAGTTCTATTGGCACGGATCGCATTTATTTCTAGCGATTCTTTTGCAAAAACGCCACCTTTAATATAGAAAAGGGAGCCAACTCCATATAATTCGGCACTTTGCTCCGTATAAAAAAAGGCTTTTAAAGGCTGAATGATAGTCTCTTCATCCGGTGTATAAGGAAAACCAGATTCTTTCATCGGGTTGAAATGATTAAACTCATTCATTCTTGTAATAGTTAGTTTTTCTTTAGCTAATAAAATAAGTTGTCCTATCTGAGTAGCACCTGTACGGTTATCTACATAAGGTAAGCCAAGAATATTAATGTTCGAAACAAAGGCGTCGTTTAATGTATAAACAACAGAATTAATTTTGATTATATCGTTCTCTCCTAATTCTTCACCTTTCTCATCCCCATTAATAGTAAATGAATCTAAACTGATCATATTGCTATTAAAAGAAATCGTTGTATTCAAAGGGCGGATATTTATAGACTTTCCTGTGAGAATATCCCCATCAAGGGTTATCCCATTGTCGGGATTCACTTTATTGTTGGCAGCAGATTCAATATTTAAATCACCAGCAACAAAGATATTTTCCTGCAAATTCATGTCTCCATTAAAATTGATTAAATGTAAATCGCCGGAAACGTAAATATTATCAGCTAATTTTAAATCACTGTTGCTTACCAAATATAAATCTCCGTTAACAATTAACTTATTTTCAAACGTAATCGGATAATTACTGCTGTTAATAACGGTATCTCCATTAATATTAACTGTTTCCTGAAAGTCTAAGGGGCTATTCTCGCTTTCAATCTGAAAACTATTCGAAAGACGCTTGATAGCATCTCCTAATACAGAAGATGGTGCTTCTTGTTGAGGGACATTTTCGATTAAGCTAGTCCCGCTTGAATGTCCATTAACAATCGAAGCTATTTTGTTCTTAAGAAGATCTGGCAAATTAGGTGCTTCATTTATATCTCCAATAGTAATACTGTTTAAGTTATCATCTGTACTTAACATCGTATCGATTCGTTGGACAAAGGTGCGGTTATAGTCAATATTAATAAACTGACTATCATGATTTAAAGAAGGAACTTCTCCTTTATAGAAGTTACCCGCTTTGAGCTCTGTTAATAGATTGGCAGAACTACTATAAATATTACCAGTAACAGAAGGAGGGAGAGCTATCTTTTCTTGTCTAGTCCCATTTTTCAACTGGTATTTTGCTCGATCACTAATTTGGAGTTGGTTTGCATAAATATTGCCGTTAATATTAGGTGATCCATTAATAAATAATCCTTCCTTATCATCTTCTGAATAGGATCCCACTGCATACTTCAAAAAGCTAGGCAAAGGAGATAGAATCACTCGTTTTTTTAACGTTCTCGTAATGCTTCCCTCTGTTTCGTTAGGATTATTCGTTACAAGAATAATTTCTAACACTCGAGTGAAATCTAAACTTCGATCAATAGAGTAAGTGCTATCCTTTTTGTAAGTGTTCTTAGAGCAAGCTTTATTAGAAGGAATATCTACTGTAGTAGAATTGCTTAAATCCACGACACTAAGACAATTAATTGATTCATTATAAGTTTGATTTGTTAATATTTTATTTAAAGTTGGCATAATAACACTGGATGCAAGCTTTGCATCAAAAGTATCACTAACGACATATTGATTATCTATTTGCCTATAGTCTAAAGGTAAAGATTGTAAGGCATTGGCCATTTCATACGTTATTTCTTCGAGAACCTTTTTGCTTTCGTACGTAATGCTTATGTCCGTTTCTCTCGTTTCTACCCTTTTTGTACTGTTTATGCTAGATGCAACGATTGCGAGACCAATGGTGGTGAAAACCAATGAAATTAATAATACGGTAATTAGTGCGTTCCCTTTTTGATTCCATTTGAACATAAATTATATTCTCCTTAAAAGCCAAATTGGCTTTCTAAAGTTAAAGGTCGATTTAATCTTGCTTGATTGATAACAAAAGTGACATGGATTAAGCCACGAAGACATTGATTTTTATTTCCTTGAGCTGTTTTATTACACGATAATCTTATTTTAGAACCAGAAAAATCACCGCTTCCTTCTAAAATTTGATTATTGATCGAAACAGAAGTAATGGTTTGGTCATTAAGTTGTTGGTCAACAAATTCGATGCTTCTCACTTTTACGTTCTCTGGCTTTAATTCTTCTTTATTATATGTATAAAAAGAAGAATTTTCTTTTGTATTCCTCTCAAAAACTGTTTGTTCCGTATCATATAAGCTAATTTTAGTATCCCCTTCAATCGTTACATAATCAAAAGGGATGCTATTAAAGGCATTCATCATCATTGATACTGCGTAATCAGCATCATCACGTATTTGGCCTTCGATTTGAATTTTATTATATAAAGATAAACCTGACTGAAAGACACCATAAATGACAGGTAAGACGATAGCTAGAATCGTCAAGGTTGCCAACAGTTCGTATAGAGTTATTCCTTTTTCATCGAAGATCTTCACTTTTAATGGCCCCCTCCATGGATGTACTATATTCTTTATTGTTTACACTCCATGTAACAGTTACCGCTAAAGGAATGAAGAAATTACTGTAATTTTCATCTATAGTAGGCTTAATATTTACATGATAATCAATATTATTAATTTTAATAGGCGTACAGGAAGTGTTAGTTTCATTGTTCCAAATTACTTTATACTCATTATCGCAGACAAATAACTCTCCTGTTGTGTCTGAATTCTTGTCTATTCTGTTTTTGATGCTAAGAAAGGAATCTTCCATTGAACCTTGTTCCATATAGGTCAAAGCATTTCTAGCAACATTTATGCCAGCAGTCTTTTTCTGGTTAAGATTTGTGAACGAATAAGCTTGATTAAAAAAGTTCATTATACCTAATAAGATAATACTAAGGATAGTGAGAGACAATAAGACTTCTATTAATGTTAATCCTTTTGAACTAGATATCAGCTTGAAAATTTTCATATTTTCCCCTGCTTTCAAAAATGCTAATCTTATTATACAATACTAAGTAGTTATTATATGAAGAAAATTGTCAAAAAAATAATGCAAAAGTTTTAGAAAAATTACAAAAAATGTCGTATTATTAGGTGAATGATTTGAATAGAGGAGGTGTGTGAATGACTTTATACATTTTGGCGCTTTTGTCCTTGATTATAGTGGTACCGGTCATGTATTTATTGCCATTAGGACTTTCGAATCGCGGGAAATTTATTATTATTGGTTTGGCATTGTGTGTTTCTGCTATTGGTATATTGTCAAGGGAGTTATTTCCTATCTGGCAAAGTATTTTAATCATGCTATTATTTCTTATTATTGCAAGTTATTTCTTGATGAAAAATTGGTCAAACGTTCTTTTTGAACTGCCAGAAGAAGTAGCAGAATCAGTTATAGAGAATGTTCAAGAAACAATAGAAGCGAAGGATAGGAAAGCAACAACGAATAGCGTAATAGAAGAAGAGGATATAATGACCTATGTGTCAGATATAAAATCGGAAGAATTTTTAATAAATGAAGAGAATGTGACCCTAGACAAAACGGCCGACAGTTTAGATGTTGATCTTGATCTTGATGTAATAGAGAAATTGGAATTAACCGAGCAAGAGGAAGAAATTTATCCTTCTGTTGAGGAACAGGAAATTCTCGATAAGGAATTAGATGATGAAGCAGTAGAGAAAAGTTATCTCGCTGAAATTGAAAAAATGCTGGAAGAAGATGCTTCTCCTGTAATCGATTTAATCGAGGAGAGAAAAGAAGATGAAATAGAAATACCTTTTCCTATTTACGAGGAATCGGAAGTGGCCGTATCATCGGAAAAGAATAAACAAGAAGAGCAGTTGGATGAGCTATCACTCGATGTTTTAACTGAAGTGGATATAGAGGATGAAAAAATCTTAGAACAAAGTGATAGCAAAGAAAATATAGAGGAACTGCAAGATTTTTCAGCTAAAGAAATGTTGGACGAAATAGCAGTAATTACTATTGATGAAGACAGAGTGAAACCAATAGAATCAGATGGTCACGAAGAGGAAAATGAGGTAAGTGGATTAGCCCATAAAATTATCAACAATACTTTATCACAATTAGAAATGATGAAGCATTCAATGGATAAGGAAAAATTTGAAATAATGCTTAAACAGTGCTTGAAGGAGAGTATACCTTTAAATGAATATTTCGCTTTTTCCACTTTGTTGATTGATTTATATGTACAAAATAAAGAAAACGATAAATTAAAATATTTATTATATACGTTACAAGATAAATTTACGGAACAACCAATTGTATTAGAACAAATTAAATTTATGGAAGAAAAATATCTGAATGAATAATAGATAGAATAGGGGAGTTATTTTATGAAAATTAGCACACAATTAAAAGGTTTACCGATTATTAGCATCTCTAATGGACAGCAAGAAGGAAATGTACAGTCCTTAATCATTAACCCAGAAAAAGGCTTTGTCGATTTTTTAGCATTAGAGCAAGAAGAATGGCAAGAAAGCATTCAAGCAATACCTTTTAAAAAGGTAATTGGTGTGGGGGAATATGCAGTAACGATTGAAAGTGCAAACTCTATCATTGATTTAACACAGATTCCGATTGCGAGTGAATTGGCAAGCAAAAAAATCAATATTATTGATACAAACGTTATTACTAGAAAAGGGGAACTGGTTGGTAAAGTAACGGAGTACCAAATTAATGAAGAGACAGGTGAAATTATTGGACTTATTCTAAAAGGACTGGAGTCTGTTATCTCATCTGAATATGTCATTACATATGGGAAAGATATCATTATTGTGAAAGAAGAAGCAGCGGAACCTATTTCTGTTCAAGAAGAAGTTGTTCTTGCTAATGACTACTTAATCGAAAAACTACCTGAAGAAGAATTATTGGAAGATGAAGCTAGTCTTAATGGGCTGAAAGAAAAACAAAGAGAGTTATTGTTAAATAAACAAGTGACAAAAGATATTTATTCAAATGATGGTGAATTGATTGTCGCAGGAGGATCTGTATTAACATTAGAGGATATTGAGAAAGCGCAAAATGCTGGGCCAAGTGTAGTAATTGATTTATCTATGAGTGTGAATGCATAACAAAAGGAGTCATTACTTCATGAAAAACGTTCAAGGTGTAAAGCTATTTGTAGCTATCGTGGTTACGACTGCGTTTATTTTTAGTTTTTCGCATTTTGGTGCAAATGCTTATGAAAGAATCTTTTCTAACAAGGAAGGATATGCAGAGGGTACGACTGTAGCAGGTGTAGATATCTCTGGGATGACTGCAGAAGAAGCACTGCAAGTATTGAAGGCTTCTCAGAATGAATGGCTTCAGTCAACTTCTATTCATTTGAAGTATAAAGAAAAGACAGTTGATTTTGATCCGAATTTATTTACCTTCCAATTTCAAGAAAGTTTAGAAAAGGTCCATCCAGGCACAGACAATGCATTGGTTGTTTCGCTAAATCAAGATGATTTATTGGGGGTGCTTTACTCGATATCTTCATTTCTTATTGAAGAAGATGTTTTTTATACAAATAAATGGAATGATAGTTTACTCGCAATAGCTTCTCAGTTGGATAAAGGAAATCATGAACTAGCACTTCAAGAATACTTAGTCAGCAAAAAAGAAGAAGAAGTAATTTTAGCTGATACTACATTAGATGTGCAGCAAAATAAGGAAAATGTCGCTAAATGGGTGAAACAATTTCCTAGCATTGAAGTTGGGCAAGAAGATACTATTTCCTTGCTAGACTTAATAGGCAATCAGGCAGAGGGTTATTCAGATACCACATTAAGCATGGTTGCAACTGCTCTTCATCAAGTAATATTGCCTACTAATTTTACGATTGCTGAACGCTTTACGAGTAATCAATTACCTAATTACGCTCAATTAGGCTATGAAACAAAAATCAATCAATCAAAAAAAATGGATTATCGTTTTTATAATCCGAATGCTTCTGTTTATCAGCTTCAATTTAAAATGGCTGGTAATAAGTTGTATGCTTCGTTAGTTGGTGTTCCGTTTCTATTTCAATATGATGTAGTTCTTTCCGATCAAGAAACCTTTAAGCCGAAAACAATCATCCAATTTGATTCATTACTAGGCTTTAATGAATATAAAACAATCTCGGAAGGAACGGACGGACTATTAATCAAAGTTTATCGTGTGGCAAAAAATAGCGATGGAGTAGAAGTTAAAAAAGATTTAATGAGTGAAGACTTTTACGCTCCAATCAATAAAATAGTTGCTTCGGGATTAATCGAAGAACGAGAAACAGTTATTGATACAGATAATGTCGAAGACTCAAATGACTTAAATAATAATGTTGATTCTGAAGAAAATATCGACACTGAAGATAATGATTCCGGTAATCAAACAACAGAGGGTTCTACAGAGACGGACTCGAACAGCCAAAATCCAGAAGGTGTAAAGGAAGAGATTCCGCAAGCAGAAGTAGATATGCAAAAATAAGCATAGAAATCAGAGGATAAATCAATGAAACAAATACGAAAGCGTTTAGGAGACTTGTTGGTGGAAGCTGGCTTGTTGACAGACGATCAATTGCAGCAAGCACTTAAAGATAAGCATCCCGATCAAAGGCTTGGAGATAGTTTGCTTCAAAAAGGTTATATTACGGAACAACAATTAATTGAAGTATTGGAATTTCAATTAGGTATTCCGCATGTCAGTTTGTATCGATATCCCTTTGATCCTAAGCTATTTACCATCGTTTCAAAGGAAACAGCGAAAAGACAATTAATAATTCCGCTTAAAAAAGAAGGCGAAAAGTTATATGTTGCAATGGCTGATCCGATGGATTTCTACACAATAGATGATTTGCGTTTATCTACCGGTTTTCAAATTGAGACAGCTATTGCAACGAAAGATGATATTTTAAGAGCGATCAATAAATATTACGATATGGATGAAGGCTTTGAAGAGTTGCTGTCCGATAATGGGACAATTGGCGAAGATGTGAGTGAAAGTATGGCGGAACAACAAGATACACCGATTGTCCGCTTAGTAAACCAAATATTATCGAATGCTGCAACCTTAAAAGCTAGTGATATCCATGTTGATCCTCAAGAAACGAAAGTCGTAATCCGTTATCGGATAGATGGCGTTCTACGTGTAGAAAGAGTCTTGCCGAAGCATATGCAGAGTGTATTAATTGCGCGGTTAAAGATTATGGCAAACTTGGATATTACTGAGCACCGTATTCCGCAAGATGGAAGAATGAAGTTTAATCTAGACTTTCATCCTATTGATCTCCGTGTGTCTACGCTTCCTACTGTTTTTGGGGAAAAAGTAGTTATGCGTATTTTGGATCTCGGAAGTGCACTGAATGATTTAAATAAACTTGGGTTTAATAAAGTGAATTTGTCTAGATTTACAAATCTGATTGAAAAACCAACAGGTATCATTCTTATTACAGGTCCTACAGGTTCTGGTAAATCCTCGACACTTTATGCAGCACTAAACCGTTTGAACAGTGAAGAAGTCAATATTATTACAGTTGAGGATCCGGTTGAGTATCAGTTAGAAGGAATTAACCAGATCCAAGTTAATACCAATGTAGGAATGACCTTTGCTACAGGATTACGGGCAATTTTGCGTCAGGATCCTAATGTAATTATGGTTGGTGAGATTCGCGATAAAGAAACAGCCGAGATAGCCGTCCGGGCTTCTTTAACTGGTCACCTTGTATTAAGCACCTTGCATACAAATGATTCACTTGGTTCTGTTACAAGGCTATTAGATATGGGAGTAGAGCCGTTTTTAGTAGCTTCATCGGTAACAGGGATAGTCGCTCAACGTCTCGTTCGCAGAGTGTGTAGAGACTGTGGACAAGTTCATGCTGCCACAGTAAGAGAAAAAGAAATCTTCGCAAAACGAGGGCTGACTATTGATAAAGTTGTCAGAGGCAAAGGCTGTGCTTCTTGTAATATGACTGGTTACAAAGGAAGGGTAGCAATCCATGAAGTATTAGTCATGAATGATGAAATGAAAAAAGTCATTATGAATGGTGAATCTTTCACCATGCTGCGCGATCTTGCAATGAAAGCAAAAACAATCTTCCTTATTGATGATGGATTATTAAAGGTAAAGCAAGGAATTACGACAACAGAAGAAGTATTAAGAGTAGCTATCCCTGATTAGGAGGGACATCATTGAATAATAATATTGATTACTTATTGAGAGTAGGCTTTGAATTAAAAGCCTCTGATATCCATCTAACAGTTGGTGTTCCCCCTGTTATGAGAATAAATGGAGATTTAAAGCGATACGGGAAAAATAATTTAGCACCAAATGATACCGAAATAATGGCTCGAACGATAATTCCTGAGAAGCTGTGGGAAGTATTCGAAGACAGAGGGGAACTTGACTTCTCCTATAGTTTAAAAGGAGTATCTAGATTTAGGGTCAACGTTTATAAGCAAAGGGCATGTATTTCATTGGCGATACGAGTTGTGCCTACGTCTATCCCTAGTCTAGATGATCTAAAGCTTCCGAATATTTTAAAGAAAATTGCAGAAAAGCCACAAGGACTTATTTTAATTACTGGACCAACAGGTAGTGGGAAATCAACGACCTTAGCAGCAATGATTGCTTATATGAATGAAAATATGAGAAAGCATATTATTACGCTGGAGGATCCAATTGAGTATTTGCATAAGCATGGAAAATGTATTATTGATCAACGGGAAGTTGGATTTGATACGAATAATTTTGCCAATGGCTTACGAGCATCCTTGCGCCAAGACCCTGATGTAATTCTTGTTGGAGAAATGCGTGATTTAGAAACGATTCAAACAGCTATTACTGCAGCAGAAACAGGACATTTGGTGTTAGGGACACTTCATACGTCAAGTGCTCCAGCAACTATTAACCGGATAATTGATGTATTTCCGCCGGCCCAGCAGGATCAGATACGAATTCAGTTGGCTTCTGTTCTAGTAGGAATTGTAGCCCAACGACTTTTCCCTACACCAGATAAATCGGGAAGGGTTTCAGCAACCGAGATTCTTGTTAACAATTCAGCTGTAGCCAATTTGATTCGCAATGAAAAAATTCATCAGATTTTAAACATTATGCAAACGTCGAAAGCAGCAGGAATGCATACATTGGAAAGCAATGTAAAAGAATTAGTTCAAGCTGGAGCCATTTTAAGAGAGGCTGCACTTCCTTATCTTCAAGAAAAGGAGCAATAAATATGGCCCGCTATAAATATGCAGGAAGAGATCGAAAAGGAAAAAAACAAGGGGTAGTAACAGCTGCATCTAAACGAGAAGCGATGGTGCAGTTAAAAGAAAAGGGGATTAAGGTAACCGAAATAAATGAAATCCCTGAAACGCTTTTAACAAAGGAAATCTCATTTGGCAGCCCGGTAAAACTACAAGACTTTGTAATATATTTACGCCAATTCGCCACACTAATAAAAGCAGGCATATCGGTTGTAGATGCGACTGCTATACTTGCTGAACAAACGGAAAGTAAGGCCTTGCGAAAAGCGTTACTGGCGGTTGAACAGGATTTAAAAGATGGAAATCCTTTATCTGTAGCTACAGCGAAACATAAAAAAGTGTTCTCCAGTATGTTTGTCAATATGATCCGCGCCGGAGAAGCTACAGGGAGCATGGATGAAACATTAGAAAGACTAGCTAATCATTTTGAGAAGCAGCATTATACAAAGCAGAAAATCATATCAGCCCTTACATATCCTATTGCAATTGCAATTATTGCATTTATCGTTGTTATATTCTTGTTGGTAAGTGTAGTGCCAACATTTGTGGACATGTTTGCTGATTTTGATAGTGAGTTACCAGCAATTACCCAATTCGTTCTTTCGGCAAGTAGCTTTATGCAAAAGTTTTGGTGGCTAGTATCTTTGCTATTAATCGCCGTTATTATTGCAATAATGGTTATTCGTAATAATAAAGCCTCTAAGTATTATCTTGATTATTTTCTGTTAAGAGTGCCGATTTTCGGAAAAATCTTGCAGAAAGCAGCGATTGCGAGAATGACTCGAACACTTAGTTCTTTGTTTTCGAGCTCTGTCCCCATTTTACAGGCAATCTCAATTGTCGAAAGGGTTATTGAAAATGAAGTAATGGCAAAAGTGCTCGTTCAGTCAAGAAGTGCGCTAGAACAGGGGCAGTCATTAACTGTGCCAATGAAAGCCCATTGGGTGTTTCCACCCCTTGTGACACAAATGATAGCAATAGGCGAAGAAACAGGATCATTAGATGAGATGCTTTCAAAAGTAGCTGATTTCTATGAAAAGGAAGTAGATACCGCAACAGATCGACTAAAGTCGTTGATTGAACCCATTATGATTGTTTTTCTTGCAAGCATTGTTGGAACCATTGTGTCATCTATCCTAATACCAATGTTTGAGATTTTTAATCACGTCCAATAATTTCTATGGATTTATTGAAAAAAAGATATAATTAGAACGATCTATCTAGTATAATAGTAATAGATTTAAAACAAAAAATGACAATTAAAAGGAGATAAATACATGCGTCAATTAATTAAACAACGTATAAAAAATGAAAAAGGTTTAACGCTTATCGAATTACTAGCAGTTATTGTAATTTTGGGGATTATTGCAGCGATTGCGATTCCTAGTATTTCAGGGATTATTCAAAAGTCAAAGGAAGATGCAGTTAAGGCTGATGCCATTACGATTCTTAATGCAGCTAAAAACTATGTAGCGGGTAATGATATGGCAACAGGTGGTACTATTACTGAGGCTGATCTTGAAAGTTATGTGAGTGGAGCAAATTTAGATGAATTTGGTGAATACACAGTTACTGTGGGAAATGGGGGTACAACTTTTGGATTAAATGCTTCGGATGTTCAAGCTGGGAATATTGAAATTACTTTTACAAATGCTACAATTGAAAAAATTAATGCTGCAAAGAAAGGTACAAAAGAAATTAAGTAAAAAAGTGAAGGTGTTAATTTGATCTACCTACTAATCTTCCTATACGGCATAACCCTTGGTTCGTTCTACAACGTAGTTGGCTTAAGGGTTCCTATAAATGAATCGATTGTTAGGCCGAGATCTCATTGTTCAAGCTGTGGACGAACGTTATCGGCGATGGAGCTTGTACCAGTTTTAAGTTATGTATTATTAAGGGGGAAATCAAAATGCTGTAAAGCATCGATTTCCCCCTTCTATCCTATATTTGAGCTTTTAACGGGTATTCTCTTTGTCATAAGCCCACTACTGCTTGGCTGGAGTTCCGAGCTGTTTGTATCATGGACACTGATTTCCTTATTTATCATTATTACGGTAGCTGATTTAAAATACATGATTATCCCAGATAAAGTTTTGCTGGTTTTTTCGATTTTTTTTATAATCGAACGATTTTTCATCCCGTTGCATCCTTGGTGGAATTCTTGGCTTGGTGCAGCGATTGGGTTTACGCTTCTCCTCGTTATTGCCCTCGTTTCAAAAGGGGGAATGGGTGGAGGAGACATCAAGCTTTTTGCGGTAATTGGCTTTGTTTTAGGAATTAAGTTACTTTTTGTTGCTTTTTTTCTTTCTACTTTCTTAGGAACAATCGGAGGTCTTATCGGGATGGCTCTTGGTAAATCGAAAAAGAAACAACCTATTCCCTTTGGTCCCTATATTGCTCTAGGAACACTCATCGCCTACTATTTTGGTAATTCAATTATCCACTGGTACTTAAACATTGTCTTTTAAAACAGCTAAAAGGTCTTTTGGAAGGGAATTTTTCTTCCTCCATCTAGTAACAATAAGGAGTTTTCAATATGGCACTAAATTTTAATTTTGGCAAAAAGAGAGTGGTTAACTTAACGATAAAGGATCATGTTATTCGATATGTGGAAATGAAGAATTCCCAAGATGCTTCTGTGCAAAGTTTTGGCGAGCGTTTTTTGCCGCCTGGATTGATTCATGATGGAACTATTCAGGATCTCGAAAATTTTCTGTGGATTCTAGAAGAATGTATGGATGAATGGAAACTATCGAAGAAACAAGTTCGCTTCTTAGTTCCAGATTCTTCGATTGTCATTCGAAAGCTTCCTATTCCAGAAGATGTGAGTGAAGATGAAATTAAAGGTTATTTGTATATGGAACTTGGAACATCAATTCATTTGCCATTCGAGGATCCTGTTTTTGATTATTACTTGTTGAAAGAAAAAGAAAAAAATAAACAGCAAATTATTTTATTTGCTGCACCTGAAGAAAGTGTTGCACAATATGCAGATCTATTAGAAGAGGCAAAATTATCTCCGCAATCTGCCGATATTTCCGCTTTAGCACTCTATCGTTACTTCTTTCATTCTAATAAAGTGGAAGCTGATGAAAATATCATGTTAGTTGAAATCGATATTAAAACAGTGAACGCCAGCATTTTTGAAGAACATTATCCTTTATTGATGAGACATTTATTAGTAGAAATCGATGAACAACAGTGGACCATCACGACAGATGAGCTTTTGCAAGAAGAAAAACTGACCTTTACAGGTGATAAGGCTGAGATTTGGAATGGTCTTGAGGATGTTTATAAAGAATTGGAAAAAGTGATGAGCTTTTATCGCTATACTTTAAATAAAGGCGACAAACAAGTGACAAAATTAGTAATAGCAGGAGATCATCCATGGCTTTCTACAATTGTAGAAAGTATAGAAAACCGTTTTGATATTCCTGTTCTTGCATTAAAAGTGAACCAAACAGTTTCTAACAAGCCTATACCATCAAGTTTTCTTTTAAACATTGGTTTAGGATTAAAAGAGGTGTAAAAATGTTAGTAGAAATAAACCTCCTTCCTAAAAAAGAACCAAAGCGAAAGTCACAATTACTTTGGGTTATCCTAGCTTTATTGATTACTTTATTATTAATAGGCTTATTTATCTGGCAGTCTACGACCAAAAAGGCTGAATTAGAGGCAACAGAAAACTCGTTAGGGATGACGACAAATCTTGTTAATACTTACAATCAGAAGTTAGATAACTACAAAAATTCAGAGTCTGTCCAAAGCCTTGAGTCAGCCATAAATTGGGCGAATAATCAATCAGTGGATTATGTTCTCTTCTTGCAAGAATTAACAAAAAACTTGCCCGAAAGAGGCTTTATTCAAGAATTAAAGGTATCGGATGATCTTACGACAAGTATGATTGTACAGTTCGATACAAAAAGTGATGCAGCTTATTATTTAAATTCCTTACTAGATATTAGCTGGGTAGATGAGGCTCTTTTAACGGAAGCGAAATCAACAGACACACTTGAAAATAAAATTAGCGATCAAGTGGATCAAGCGATTGATATTTTAAAACAAGCTGAAGTAGAACCTCGCTATTTTGCTAGTTATGAATTTGTACTAAATAAAGCAAAGCTGCGAGACGAAATGGAAAAGAAAAAAGAAGATAATGAAAAAGGGGAGGATTCCCCATGAGATTAAGTGATCATAGGCCAATCGTGTTCTTTTCTCTCAGTATGATTCTTTTAGTTTTAGCAGCTATATATAGTTATTATTTCTATTTAATGCCTTTATACAATGACGTAAATATGAAAAAAACAGAGCTGCAAATGGCGGAGCAACAAGCAAATATATTGGAATCTAAACTAAAGACGACTGGTTCAGAAGCAAATACAAACACTATCGAGTTACAGAAAAAAGTACCTGTGAAACGTTTGTTAGAACAGGCACTCCTTGAAATAGAAAAAGCAGAGATTATTTCTGATACAAATATTATCGAAATGAGTATAAATGGAACCGACACAGAAGAAGTTGTAAATGGAGAACTTACTACAGCCGATCAAGCAATCAGTGATACAAATAAGCAAGAAAATGATGGCGCGGATGAAAAAACAAATACGGAAGAGATGGTTCTTCCAAGTGGTATTCATCAAACTTCAATCAACATTATTGGTGAAGCATCTACCTATTTCGAACTAGAACGATTTATAGAAAAAATTGAAACTTCCAACCGTATTATGACTATTGATTCGTTAAGCATTACAGGACCAAAAGAGATTACATCAGTTGAAGAAAGTGATCAAGTGATAGACTTCGAACTAACAGTGTCTATTTATTACTATCCAGCATTAAATGATTTAATAGAGGATCTTCCCCGATTAGATACTCCTAAAGTATCTGAACGAAAGAACCCTTTTGATACCGGAACATTAGAAAATAGTAAAGATGAATAGTTGAACCGTAAAAAGAAGGTGGGTCTAGCAATGCTAAAAACTAGACTAAATGATAAGGGATTAACCCTAATGGAGTTGCTTGCTGTTATTGTCATTCTTGGCATAATAGCTGCGATAGCGATTCCTTCAGTTCTGAAAGTAATAGGAGATATGCGTGATCGAGCTTTTATCGCAAACGCATGGAATATGAAAGAAGCTACTGATTTTTATATTAAAGAAGCAACAACTAGTGGAACGGGTGCAAAAGAGAGAATCACTTATCACGAACTTGTCGAAAGTGGTTATATGGGAACATTTAATGATCCGGATACAGACCGAGAACTAGTTCCTTCTGATAAAAGCTATGTAACCATTCAAAATAATATAGCTATTGCAGTTTGTTTAAAAGGGGAAAATAGAAAGCTTTGTACTGAGGAAGATGGAGTAGAGCAAGCCATTCAATATAAGGACCTTTCTCCAAGTCAGATTGTGTCTAACAACAACTGAATTTGACGAAATCATTCTATAACAAGACGACAAAAGTCTTGTTATTTTTTTTTATTTGTATGATAGGATAAATGAAATAAATGAAAATGGGGGTAGGACGAGTGAGTGAAAAACCGGAGAATCGAAAAACAATAACGATTAAAATCAACGGGAAAGACCGTCCATTCCAAAATAAGGATACAGATGAAGCGGTGGAGCGGAAGCAGCCTTCTGTTTTTCATAAGGATCAAAATAACGAGAACAAAGAAAAAGATTATTTTAGGGAAGAGTCAGCAGCCGGTCAAGAAACAGAGGGAGAAGAAAGTTTTGATTGGATTCTTCCGGAACCAGAGGAAGCGCCAGCGAAAAATAAAGAAAAAAGTTTATTTGCCTTTCAATCTCCTCTTACTAAAAAGGACAAGCCAGTATTATCAAAGAAAAGTAAAGCAAAAGAAGGTAAGAAAAAAAGCTTGCCGAAAGGAATCGTTGCGTCAATTTTCTTTGCCGTTTTTTTTGCGGTTATTTTGGGAACGAGTTTTGGATTTATTTTATTAAATATGGTGAGTAGTGATCAGAGCGCTGCAACAAATGGAAATATAACGGCTTCAGCCAATAATTCTTCCGATACTTCCAAAGGTGGACAAGCTAGTGCTGCAACGGAAATCGCCACGAAAGCAGATATTACTACTTATGTCCTTCAAAAAGGTGTTTTCTCTAATGAAGAGCGAGCAAAAATCGAACAAAAAAAATTAACCGATGCAGGAAAAACGAGTCAAATTATCTCGATAGATGAAAAACAGTTCCTTTTAATAGGGGTTGTCAGTAATTTGGAGAATGCAAAAGCTTGGCAAAAGCAAGTAAAAGATACTTATGCAAAAGAGATGGTCTTTAATGGTAATGAGATAGAGAATGTATCTAAGGAAGAAAAGGGAGTAATCGAAGCTTCTTCAGCCATTTATTATTCTATTCTTCAAATTGTCACAAGTGTTCAGTTTGATAAATCCATTTCTACGGAAGAGAAAAGTAAGTTAGAGAAAGCACTCGCTATCGTTGAGGAGAAAAAGATCTCTAATTTTAGGAATGAAAAGGTTCAAAAAATGGCGACCCATCTTGCCATGGGAGGGGAGCTTACAATGAAACTAACGAAAAATAGTAGTGAGAAAGAGATAGAGGCAGTTCAACAGCAATTGTTAAACTATTTAGCCGCTTATGTAGCGCTGTAAAATGTTAGAGGGAGCGTAAAGTTTAAAAAACTAGCGCTCCTTTTTATTATTTTAGGATAAAAAAATAATTTTATAAATATTTCTACAAATTTCGTCATATTACATTTTATTTACTATTCGATAAAAAATTCAGTTTCAAAATTGTGTATCCTGTGATTCTTTGATAGGATTAGTGTGTATCTCTCAATTTGAAAATAGTAGGTAGGTGTAATCATGTTAAAGCAAACCCTCATATTGGCCTCTTCTTCTCCTCGACGAAAAGAGCTCCTTGAAGAACTCCAAATACCATTTGTTATATCCAGTAGTAATGTAGATGAAAGCTTTGACCCTTCTCTTTCTCCAGAAAAAATTGTAATAGATTTAGCGGAAAGAAAAGTGGAAGCCATTTATTTGAATAACCAACACTCCTTTATTCTAGGTGCCGATACGGTAGTATGTCTAGATGGTGTTATATTAGGAAAGCCTACTTCGAGAGAGGAGGCGTTTCGCATGCTAAGTGAGCTTTCAGGCAAAACGCATTCTGTATATACTGGTGTCGCTATCATGGCAAATGGAATATGTTCCACATTTTATGAAAAAACTGACGTGTTATTTTGGGAATTAACAGATGAAGATATACACGATTACCTAGACACCGGGGAACCATTTGATAAAGCAGGTGCGTATGGAATTCAAGGAGTAGGCAGAACGCTTGTGAAAGAAATTAAAGGAGATTATTTTACCGTAGTTGGTCTTCCAATTTCTCGAACGGTACGCGAATTGAAAGCGCGTGGCTTCCATCTGCCTAAGTAAATCAAAGGGTCCCTAATTCTCTTCTTCCCAAAATCAAAGATAAGGGAGGAACGAATAAAGAATGGATTCGTTGTTAATAAAAGATTTTCCAAATGATGAACGACCAAGAGAACGTTTTATTAAACAGGGGCCAGAAAGCTTAGCAAATCATGAGCTAATTGCTTTATTGATTCAAACGGGTTCCAAAAATGAATCAGTATTAACGTTAGCGAACAAGCTTTTAATTCATTTTGATGGCCTTCGTCTATTAAAGGATGCAAGTCTTGATGAGTTAAAAGCAATCAAAGGGATTGGAACAGCAAAAGCAATTCAATTGATGGCAGCAATTGAATTAGGCAGACGTGTCTCCAATTTAGAATTTACCGATCGATATTGTATTCGGTCACCAGAAGATGCTGCTAAATATATGATGAACGAGATGAAATTTTTATCTCAAGAACATTTTATCTGCTTATATTTAAATACAAAGAATCAAGTGATGCATAAGCAAGTAGTTTTTATTGGGAGTTTAAATGCTAGCATTGTCCACCCAAGGGAAGTATTTAAAGAAGCATTTCGTAGATCGGCTGCTTCCATCATCTGTCTTCATAATCATCCATCAGGTGATCCATCCCCAAGCAGAGAAGATATTGAAGTAACGAAGCGATTAGTTGAATGCGGAAAAATTATTGGGATTGATTTGCTAGATCATATCATAATGGGGGAAAATAAATTTATCAGCTTAAAAGAAAAAGGCTACGTATGAGACTATTCTTTTTTGTTGAAATAAGCTATAATATAATTTATGATTTTTTGGGTATTTATGTCTAAACATGACAAAATATAGATAAGTAATAATTAAAAGATAATTACAAAGAGGAGAATATCTACCTACTTTATAATATTGCATTAGTTTCAGAAAGGGAGATACATTTATGTTAGGTTTTGGAACAAGAGATCTTGGAATTGATTTAGGAACAGCAAATACGCTAGTTTATGTAAAGGGTAAAGGAATTGTACTAAGAGAACCTTCTGTTGTTGCACTACAAACAGATACAAAGAGCATTGTAGCTGTAGGAAACGATGCGAAGAATATGATTGGTAGAACACCAGGGAATGTTGTAGCATTACGTCCAATGAAGGATGGGGTTATTGCTGATTATGAAACAACAGCAACGATGATGAAATACTATATTAAGCAAGCAACAAAGAATAAAGGTTATTTTTCTGGTAAGCCATATGTTATGGTTTGTGTACCATCAGGGATTACAGCAGTAGAAGAAAGAGCAGTAATCGATGCAACACGCCAAGCTGGCGCAAGAGATGCTTACACGATTGAAGAGCCTTTTGCTGCTGCAATTGGAGCAAATCTTCCAGTATGGGAGCCAACAGGTAGTATGGTAGTTGATATCGGTGGGGGTACAACAGAAGTAGCAATTATCTCCCTTGGTGGTATTGTAACTAGTCAATCGATTCGAATTGCTGGTGATGAAATGGATGACGCAATCGTTAACTATATTCGCAAAACATATAATTTAATGATTGGGGAAAGAACTTCTGAAAGTATTAAAGTGGAAATTGGAAGTGCTGGAAATCCAGATCAAATCGAAAATATGGATATTCGCGGGAGAGACTTATTAACAGGTCTGCCGAAAACAATCAAAATTACTGCAGATGAAATTGCTAAAGCATTAAAAGATACAGTAGCAGCAATAGTTGATGCAGTTAAAGTTACATTAGAAAAGACGCCTCCAGAACTTGCAGCAGATATTATGGATCGTGGAATTGTTCTAACAGGTGGTGGAGCATTGCTTCGAAATCTTGACAAAATTATCAGTGAAGAAACAAAAATGCCTGTTGTTATAGCAGAAGATCCATTGGATTGTGTAGCTATTGGAACTGGTAAAGCTTTAGATCATATTCATTTATTCAAAAATAAAGCAAAAGATTCACGATAATTTTATTAGAGGTGTATAAGCATGCCACAGTTTTTTATGAATAAACGCCTGATTATTTTGCTTGTTAGCATCATTATTCTCGTGGCATTAATAGGGTTTTCTTTGAGTGATCGAAATAAATTAACCTGGCCGGAGCAGTTCGTAAAAGATACAACCGGCTGGGTTCAAACCCTTGTATCTAGACCTGCCCATTTTGTGGTGGGTTTTGTTGATAATGTCAAGTCATTACAAGATACATATAAAGAGAATAAAGAATTAAAGGCAAAGCTAGAGGAAAATGCTCAGCTTAAATACCAGGTTCAAGGTCTCAAAAAAGATGTACAAGCACTACAGGAAACATTGGAAGAAAAAGAATCTTTAAGTGATTATACGCTTATGAAAGCAACGGTAATACGTAGAAATCCTTCCCAATGGACGGAGTTAGTTACCATCAATAGAGGAGATAATGATGGTGTCGAGAAAAATATGGCTGTTATTACTTCTGCTGGATTAATTGGGAAAATAAAATCAGTGGCTCCTAATACGGCAACTGTACAGCTACTTAGTTCTGAAGATCCTGCTAATCGTATTTCTGCTTTTATTCAGCCTAAAGAAGAAGATAAAAAGAATAAAAGTAAAACAGAAGTGTTTGGTATTATTGCTGATTATGATAAAGAAACAAAGCAATTAATTATGACTTGGGAAGAAGTTCCAAATGGTCTGAAGGTAGAAAAAGGACAGCTTGTTACGACTTCAGGAATGGGCGGAGTCTTTCCGAAAGGGTTAGCTATTGGAACAGTAGAAAAAGTAGAACCAGATGAAAATGGACTTCAGAAAAAAGTGTTTATCAAGCCAGCAGCAGATTTCTATGATATTGAACATGTAATGGTAGTAGACAGGGCAGCATTATCTCCTGAAGAGGAAGAACAATGAGGAAAGTTTTAATTGGCTGTTTAATTTCATTCATGTTTATTTTAGAAAGTGTTTTTCTCGAATTACTGCCAACAGACCCATTCGGAAAAAATTGGATTTTCGTACCGTATTTTTTGCTGATTACCATCCTTTTCTTTTCCGTTTATGGAAATAGAAACGTTGGCGTTCTCTATGGCTTTGTTTTTGGGCTGCTTTTTGATATTGTTTATACAGAAATTTTAGGTATCTATTTTTTTGCATTCCCTTTTATCATTTATATCTTCAATAAATTAATGAGAATTTTCCATAGTAATATTGTCGTTGTTTCCGTCATGAGCTTACTTGCTGTTTCTGCTTTAGAAATGATTGTTTATCAAGTGATAAAAGTGATAAATCTGACAACCATTGATTTTGCGAGTTTCTTGCATTTAAGACTTTTGCCATCTTTAGGGTTGAATTTAGTATTTATCGTGATTGTCGCATACCCTTATAAACGTTTATTTGAGAAGTATGCAGCAGAGTTAAAAGAATGATATAGGTAGAAAGAATTGAAATAAATTTCAGGTTGGGCATGTAGGTTGTCTTCGATCTGAAATTTATTTGCCTTGTGATTGTTTGTCTTCAGTCTTTTTAAGAAATATATTTGGCTTGAAAAGGAATTTTAAAAGTGTTTGTCGAATGATATTAAAAAGGATAGAAATAGAGGTCTAAAGTCCTTCCTCTTATATCAGAGTATTTAATGGAAAGACTTGTTAATAAGTGAACGGAAACGTAAAAATTTATTTTTGCATGTACAAATGCATTTATGAAAAACAGTAAATGCTCTAGCAGAAGTGTCAACCATCTATCAAATGAACAGGTTGAATCGAATAGCGTAAGTATCGTTAATGATATTTGGTCTCGTTCGAATCATACTTTATTGTTTGATGAGGATGTTTGCGCTTTTTTATGCAAAGTAAGATTGATAAGTATAACGATATCCGAGCATTAGCGTCTATGGCCATCTACACTAGATAAATTTTGTTTGCAGTAAATAAATAATATGTTTGATAAAACAGGGTAGTATGTCTTTATGTCCCGTATAAGAGATGGGAAGACGCTTACGCTTTTCTTACAGAGGTGAACAACTTGAAATGAAAAAAAGGCAGCTAGTAACAATAAAAGGAACGAAGAATGGACTGGGCTTGCATTTGTATGATAATTGTTCTTATGAAGAATTATTAAGAGAACTTCAGTATAAATTAAACGAAAGCTCCAGCCTGCATAATGAAAACCGTGATATAAAAGTGACAGTAGAGCTTGGAAATAGATATGTAACAGATGAACAAAAGGAAGAGATTGTTCATTTAATTCAAGAAAAACAAAATTTAACTGTTCAATCCATTAATAGTAATTTAGTAACAAAGACAGAGGCGGAAAATTGGCTAAGACAAAACGAAGTAAAATCCATAACTAGTATTGTGCGATCAGGTCAAATATTAGAAGTGCCTGGTGATTTACTATTAATTGGCGATGTAAATCCAGGTGGCAAGGTTATAGCTGGAGGAAATATCTATATCATGGGACAGTTGAAAGGGATAGCTCATGCTGGATATAATGGTAAAGATGATGCAGTAATAGCTGCATCAATTATGAAACCGACCCAAATCCGGATTAGTCATTTTATTGAGAGGGAAATAGAGAATACGTCTTCTGAAAAAACAAGAGAAATGGAATGTGCATATGTGAATGACAGTGTCATTAAGATTGATAGATTACAAGTATTACCACATTTAAGACCTAATTTGCTGAAATTGGAAGGAGGATATTAAGATGGGAGAGGCAATTGTTATAACATCAGGTAAAGGTGGAGTTGGAAAGACGACCACTTCTGCAAACATTGGAACAGCACTTGCGTTACAGGGGAAAAAAGTTTGTTTAATAGATACAGATATTGGCTTGCGAAATCTTGATGTCGTGATGGGATTAGAAAATCGCATTATTTATGATTTAGTGGATGTGGTCGAGGAAAGATGTAAAATTCATCAAGCGCTTGTTAAGGATAAACGATTTGATGATCTTTTATATTTGCTGCCAGCTGCACAAACGAGTGATAAAACAGCTGTAAGACCAAATCAAATGAGGGAATTGGTTCTTCGTTTAAAACAGGATTATGATTATATTATAATAGATTGCCCTGCAGGAATAGAACAGGGGTACCAAAATGCTGTCGCTGGTGCAGACAAGGCCATTGTTGTTACTACTCCTGAAGTGTCTTCTGTTAGAGATGCAGATAGAGTAATTGGTTTACTGGAAAAAGAAGAGCAAATGGAACCACCAATGCTTGTTATCAATAGAATTAGAAATCATATGGTGAAAAATGGAGATATGTTAGATATTGATGAAGTAACTAGTCATCTTTCCATTGATTTATTAGGAATTGTTGCTGATGATGATGCGGTTATTAGAGCTTCTAATAACGGCGAACCAATCGCGTTAAATCCGAATAGCAAATCTGCGATTGCCTACCGTAATATAGCAAGAAGAATTTTAGGTGAAACCGTTCCTTTACAGCATTTAGAAGAGGAATCAAAAGGGGTTTTTGCTAAAATTAAGACATTCTTTGGTGCAAGATAAGCTAGTAGAATAATTGATTATTTCTATACGTACATAAATATGCGTATGTGACAAAGTATAAAAGATAGGAGGGAAAAGCTCCTATCTTTTATACTTGGATCATGTTAAATGTAACAATGAAATAAAAAAACTCCATTAGTGGGGGTTATACTGCCCGTTAAGAGTGGGATAAATAAAGCTGTTTTTAAAATTTTGGCCTCGCAAAGAAGTTGATTCAAGAACGATCAATTTCTTTGCAGGGCTTTTTATTTTTTCTGTTTTAATAGAAGTGATTACTGGAATTCTTTTCATTAAGGTTTCCTCCCTGATTAAAGGCATACTTTGTTCTTCCCTTACATAAATATAGGGTAAAGAGGACAAGTAGGTTAGGGGAGAGGAGTATATGGGGTCAAGAAATGATGATGTTAGAAAAAAAATCGAAAAAAGAAGAAAAGAACGGGCGAGAATAGAAAAAAATATTGATAACAGAGTGCTATGGTCTGATGAAGAGGCTGGCTATGACTATAATTTTTCTGATAAAGAGGAAAATTACCCAACCAAAATTCATCCTTTGTTTCGAAAAGATCTATTTATGTTGAAAATTTTAGGTGCGGCTATTCTTTTTCTAGCTGTCGCCATCATTGTGGATCATCCTTCTACAAAATTAGTAAAAGTCGAAAATACGATTAGACAGGCAATGTCCAAAGAATTTAATTTTATGGTTGTTTCTAATTGGTATGAAGATCAATTTGGTAAACCACTAGCCTTTTTGCCAGAACAGAAAGGACAAGAACAAGATACAGAGCAATTACAGCAATATGCTTTATCTGCCTCAGGGAAAGTTTTAGAGGAATTTCAACAAAATGGGCAAAGAATCGCAATAGAAACTGGAACGGATACAACTGTACAATCCTTTAATGAGGGTCAAATAACTTTCATAGGCGAAAAAGAGGGCTTTGGTAAAACGGTTGTGATAAAGCATAGTGATCAAAGCGAATCTTGGTATGGCAACTTAGAAGAAGTGGATGTAAAGTTATATGAAAATATTAAAAAAGGTACAAAAGTAGGAAATGCTTCAAGGTATGAAGGAGATGAAACACTAGGTTTATTCTTTTTTGCTATTAAGCAAAATGATGACTTTATTGATCCTTTACAGGTGATTGAAATTGAATAGGTTCGTAAGCGTCTTTAAGCACCTTCATATCCATCCACTATTATGGGTTGTCATTGCCATCGGGGTAATGACTGCCCATTTTTATGAACTATGTTTATTAATTCTGATTATTTTTGTTCATGAATTAGGTCATGCGTTTGCTGCCGCTTTTTTTTCATGGAGAATAAAGAAAATATCTTTATTACCTTTTGGTGGAGTGGCAGAGATGGATGAACATGGAAATAGACCTTTGCGGGAGGAAGCCATCGTAATTCTTTCTGGTCCTTTGCAGCATATATGGCTTGTTGGGCTAGGCTTTCTTTTATGGCAAGGAGGTATTTTGACAGATTCCTTGTATCAGACCTTTATTCAATATAATATGATGATTTTTTTCTTTAATATACTTCCGATATGGCCGTTAGATGGTGGTAAACTACTCTTTCTTTTATTTTCCCTAAAAAAGTCCTTTCCTAAGTCCCATAAATTCACACTTTATCTATCCATAATGGGTGTTTTTTTATTTCTTTTAATCGTTCTCTTTATAATGCCAGCGAATTTAAATGCATGGATTATTATTAGCTTCTTACTTTTCTCTATTTATTATGAATGGAAACAAAGAAGATTCTTATTCATGCGATTTTTGCTGGAACGATATTATGGAAAAACAAATGAATTGCGAAAATTACTGCCATTAGAAGTCCAAGAAGAGGACAATTTATTGGATGTATTAGAACGGTTTCATCGAGGATGTAAGCATCCAATAATCGTAAAAACAAAGGGCAAAGAAAATACAATTCTTGATGAAAATGAGCTATTACATGCCTATTTTAAAGAGAAGAACGTTACAGCGAAGATAAAGGATATATTATATGTATTATAGGGCTATACATAGGGGGAAAATAAAATGCTTTTAATTATCAGTTAAATAGTTACTTGAAATTTGTTTCAAATCAATAGGTCCTTGAGTTTACTAAAACATTTCCTCTAAGCTAAAATAAGAAGATAACCATAAAAAAAGGATGTATGATGTTGAATCAAGTAATCGTTAATCTGAAGACAAGAGAAAATAGATTTGTTTATCTAATAGATGGAAAAGTAGAAAAAATATATGTTCAGCAGCCCCAATTTAAAACGACTGTTGGAAATATTTATTTGGGACAAGTGACAAAAGTTGTTCCAGGAATGAATGCTGCCTTTGTTGAAATTGGGGAAGGAAAAGGAGCCTATTTGCCGAGAGAAAAAATGGCTTCCTTTGTCCGGAACGAAGGGACTTTAGAAGAGAAAAAGAAGAAAAGTGTCTCTAGCTATGTTAAACAAGGAGAACGGGTACTTGTTCAAGTAATGAAAGATGCAGCTGGACCAAAGGGCGCAAAAATAACGGGCATTATTGAGATGACTGGGGAACATATTGTGTATATGCCTTATGGCAGATACGTAGCAGTATCGAAAAAAATTAACTCTAGCACTTCACAAAAACACTTAAGAAGCTTTGGAATACGTATAAAATCAGAAACGGAAGGGTTGATTTTTCGCACATCTGCAGCAAACTGTTCAGAAGAAGAATTAATAAAGGAACTGGAAGTATTACGTCAGGAATATAAGGATTTGGAACAAAGAGCTACACAAAAGAAAATAATGCTTTTACAAGAAAATAATGAATTTACGAAACAGCTATATTATCTTTTTCAGCAAATGAAAGAGGGAGAAGTCATTGTAGATAGAGTGGAAGAACGAAAGCGATGGCAAATGATGTTCCCGCATTTAACAGTTTCCTATCATCAAGGAAATGAAGAGCTTTTCTCCCATTATCATGTAGACACGGAAATAGAGAAGGCGTTGAAAAGAATTGTGTGGCTAAGCAATGGTGCCTATATGATTATTGATCAAGCAGAAGCTGCAACCATTATAGACGTAAATACAGGAAAATATGAAGGGAAGCATCAATTAGAGCATACTGTGTTTCAGACCAATAGTCTTGCTGCCAAAGAAGTAGCAAGACAAATTAGATTAAGAGATCTATCCGGAATCATATTAATTGATTTTATTGATATGAAAGTAGAGGAAGAAAAGAAAGTTATTGCTATTATGGAGAAGGAACTAACAGCGGATAATAGACAATCGAAAGTAATTGGATTTACTTCACTAGGAATATTGCAAGTAACACGAAAGAAAACGATGAAGTCCTTATCTGAAACGGTTCAAAGTAAGTGTACGGTTTGTGAAGGTACAGGACTTGTGAAGAGTGCAGAGAGTATGGCTTTTCAATTAGAAAGAGAGCTATGGGAATATCGGAATAGGGATATTGAGGTTGTGGAAATTAAAGCAGCGCAAAACGTCCATCATTTTTTTATCGGAGAAGGAAGTATTCATAAAAAGCGGTTAGAGGAAGTATTAGGTTTTGCAATTAAAATCGAAGTAGCTGAATTTCCAAAACCAGATTATACAATTCGAATGGTTAAATGATTGCTGGTTCAAGTTTATTAATAGAGAATATCATTGACAGTACCCTTTAAACATGTTAGTATTTTAATGTTGTTTGTAGCACCCGTGCTCTACAACCGCGCATAGCAGGTAATTAAGCTTTTGCTTCTAGCAAAACGCCTGTCATTGGCGAGTCTTAGTCTATTAAGGAGGTGCAGTTTAATGTACGCAATTATTGAAACAGGCGGAAAACAAATCAAAGTTGAAGAAGGTCAAGCTATCTACATCGAGAAATTAAACGGTGAAGCTGGTGACACTGTTACTTTTGATAAAGTTCTTTTCGTTGGCGGAGAAAATGTAAAAGTAGGAAGCCCAGTTGTTGAAGGAGCTACTGTTACAGCTAAAGTTGAAAAACAAGGCCGTCAAAAGAAAATCATCGTTTTCAAATACAAAGCGAAGAAAAATTATCATAAAAAGCAAGGTCATCGTCAACCTTACACTAAAGTTGTTATCGAAAAGATCAACGCTTAAGGTTGAATTTGTATGATCGAAATTACGATTGACAAATCGAACGATGGGCTCATTCATGCGTTTACGATAAGTGGTCATGCTCTTTTTGCAAATAGTGGGAATGATATTGTGTGTGCTGGAGTATCGGCTGTTTCTTTTGGGAGCATTAATGCGGTTATTTCACTTACTGGTATAACTCCTATTATAAAGCAAGGGAAAGATGGAGGTTTTATTTCTTGTACGATTCCTGAAAATATTCCGGAAGAAACAAGAGCTAAAATTCAACTTCTTTTAGAAGGAATGATTGTATCTTTAGAAACAATTGAAAGAGACTATGGTAAATACGTAACTATCACTTATAATTAAATAGGAGGTGGAACGAAATGTTAAGATTAGATCTTCAGTTTTTTGCATCTAAAAAAGGGGTAGGTTCTACTAAAAACGGACGTGACTCCATTTCTAAACGTTTAGGAGCTAAACGTGCAGATGGTCAATTAGTAACTGGTGGAAGCATTCTTTACCGTCAACGCGGTACAAAAATCTATCCAGGAGTAAACGTTGGTCGTGGTGGCGATGATACACTATTCGCAAAAGTTGACGGAATCGTTAAATTTGAGCGTCTTGGTCGTGATCGCAAACAAGTTAGCGTATACCCAGTAGCACAAGAAGCATAAGATAATGATTAGATAGGCTGGCTCGATTAGGGTCAGTCTATCTGTTTGTTAAGGGATAGATTTTATGATGAATTAGTTGATGCCGAGATATGTTGTGGATGATGATTTCAACACTTAGACAAATAAGCAAGAGGGTTTTTGATCCCTTAGAAACTACCTTGTCTAATATATACATATCACTATGTTATTGCCTTTTCCTGCTTTTGGTCTAAGTGTTGAAAAATAGAGTAATCAATTGCTTTTTCTTATGCTATCAAAGGATAAAGTTTGGCTCTTTATGTATAGTTTGTTGTTCCCGCAGCCTTCATACACTTCGATTTTGACCTTTCTTTATAAAATTAATCCCAAACAAGTTAGCGATTAATACGTGATTAGAGATTTTAGTCCATCTAGGAGGGCTTGGTGCTCGCCCCATGGAAAGTGAGCGGACGCCGCGGAAAATAAAAATGTGGCTGCCTTCAATTATCAATAGCTAATAGTTTTCAGTGACTTCAAAGAAAAGTGTATTTAGGTTGCATACTTATAGCAAGAAACTTTACGAAAACAGTCTTTTAATTCAATCAATTGAAGCTATGGTATTATCGTTTTTGTTCATAGATGGTTCATTTTTTGTTATACTTACTTAAAGCAGTCTTCTAAGACTTAATAACCTTGGTAGGAGTACAAGAATGAATAAAGACTGGAATACGATAGAGTTTTTAAGACATGTTCGCCATGATTGGCTAAATAAAATCCAATTGATTAAAGGGAATTTGGACTTAAATAAACCGGATCGAGTAAAAGAAATTATTAATGAGATTATTACAGAGACAAAACAAGAAGCAAAATTATCTAATTTAGATATTCCGCAATTTGCAACAAAATTATTAATTGCAAACTGGGAAAATTATTATTTTCGGTTAGAATATGAAGTGTTGGCAGAAGAAAAATGTCAAGTTACAGAAGATGAAGTGCTTACCGAATGGACAACATTGTTTTTTCAAATGTTAAATCAATCTATTAAACCTTTCGCGGACAATCACTTATTCATTTCCATTCATTCAATGGTAGAGGGAATACGATTGTATATTGATTTTAACGGTATACTATTAGAGAGAGAAACGATGTCTCAATTTCTCCAGCAACAGTTTTCCAAGCAATTGACTTTGAAAAATATAGAGATGAGTGAGGAAGAACTGGTTTTTGAAGTCTGGATGAATAGAGAGCAAACAGGTAAATAATAAGAATTGTTGGTTAATTATCTTCGGTTTTGTATATAGACAAAGGAAAATCGTGATTTTAAAAAAGAAAGCAGTAAATACTTGTCGCAACGAAAGAATTGCCTTTTATCCCCCTCTTAACGGACAGTAAGACTCTGTCCTCAAGATTATGAGATCGAGGAAGATGGATGGGAAATCAACTGTCCGTAAAGGTCTGAATGGTTCAATTAACCATCAGTGGGGGATGAAGGAAAAGCCCCATTGGAAGTTTCCCTTTATTTAAAAGGGAGGCTCTTTTGTTCAACAATAGACAACTATGCTGCTTAAGGTTTTCTTAAATAGGAGGAAATGAATTTATGTTTGTGGATCAGGTAAAGATTTATGTGAAGGGCGGAGATGGCGGAAACGGTATGGTAGCCTTTCGCCGAGAAAAATTTGTCCCTAAGGGTGGTCCTGCTGGTGGAGATGGCGGGAAAGGAGCAGACGTAATATTCCAAGTCGAAGAAGGTCTGCGCACGTTGATGGATTTTCGTTATCAACGTCATTTTAAGGCTCCACGTGGAGAACATGGAATGTCTAAGAATCAGCATGGTCGTAATGCGAAAGAGATGATTGTCAAAGTTCCGCCTGGTACGATTGTATCTGATGCGAATACGAAAGAAGTAATTGCTGATTTAACAGAACATGGCCAGCAAGCGGTCATCGCCCGTGGTGGTCGTGGGGGAAGAGGAAACTCTCGCTTTGCAAGCCCATCAAACCCGGCACCTGAATTATCGGAAAATGGGGAACCAGGGCAAGAAAGAGATGTTACACTAGAGTTAAAGGTACTGGCAGATGTTGGGTTGGTCGGTTTTCCTAGTGTCGGTAAATCTACATTGCTTTCTGTTGTTTCTGCAGCAAAACCAAAAATTGCAGATTATCATTTTACGACAATCGCGCCTAATTTAGGAATGGTGGAGACAGAAGATAACAGAAGTTTTGTAATGGCAGATTTGCCTGGATTAATTGAAGGAGCACATTCTGGTGTGGGATTAGGGCATCAGTTCCTCCGTCATATAGAACGTACAAGAGTTATTGTCCATGTCATTGATATGGCTGCTATTGAAGGCAGAGATCCATATGAAGACTATGTGACGATTAACAACGAGCTGCAAGAATACAATCTTCGCTTATTGGAAAGACCGCAAATCATTGTGGCTAATAAAATGGACATGCCAGATGCTGAGGAAAATTTAAAAGTATTTAAAGAACAATTGGAAGAAGACTATCCAATTTTCCCTGTGTCTGCTTTAACAAGATCTGGTTTACGCGAACTTCTTTTCTCTATTGCGGATAAATTAGAGGATACTCCTGAGTTCCCATTAGAGGAAGTAGAAGAAGAAGCAGGAATTCACCGCGTTGTCTATAAGCATGAAGTAGACGAGCGTCAATTCTATATTACAAGAGATCCAGATGGAAGCTTTGTTCTTTCTGGAGAAGGCATTGAAAAGCTATTTAAGATGACAGATTTCTCCCGTGATGAGTCAGTTCACAGATTCTCTCGTCAAATGCGCGGAATGGGTATTGATGAAGCACTGCGCCAACGCGGAGCAAAAGATGGAGATATAGTAAAATTAATGGAATATGAATTCGAATTTATTGATTAAGAAGGCTTGGATTAATGCTGTTTTCTTCATTAGAAAAAGAATTAATGGTGAATATGGAGAAACCGGAATACACGTAGACGCCACGGGGATTAGCGAAACAGATGAGCCCCTTGGAAAGCGAAGTGTATTCTGGCCGTGGGGAATTGCCACAAACTTTACGAAACAGTTAATCAATAAAAGAAACTTCCCTCTCGTCAAAAAAGACGGGAGGGGAATTTTTCATAAACATACATAATGAATTTTCCGTTATGCCTTACAGGGGTGAGCAGATGAAAGAAAGTAAACTGGATCATAAATTTTTATTAGTAAGAGAAGATGTGCTTTCAGAAGCTATGCGCAAAACATTGGATGCGAAAGAACTATTGGAAAGAGGAAAAGCAGAATCGGTGCATGAGGCAGTCAAAAAAGTAGATTTAAGTCGCAGTGCATTTTATAAATATCGCGATACAATCTTTCCTTTCCACACAATAGTAAAAGAAAAATTGATTACATTATTCTTTTATATCGAAGATCGATCGGGTACCTTATCCAAACTGCTGAGTGTTGTTGCATCAGCTGGGTGCAATGTACTGACTATTCATCAAACCATTCCGCTACAAGGAAGAGCGAATGTTACCCTTTCACTAAATACAGCAGAGATGGAGATATCCATTGATATGCTGCTTGAGCGTTTGCGTATGCTGGAATTTGTAGAGAGAGTCGATGTTTTAAGCTCAGGAGGATAAAGTGTTTCAATTTATTCCACTTTTAACGATAGTAAGCCCCAGCCCCATCCGCACGCTGCGGAAAATCGAGGAAGCTAGGCGTTGAAACACGCTCATAAAGGTCCGATAAGTGCAACTAACCCTCAGTGGAGGATAAGGAGAGGGTCCCGCTGAGGGAAGTTTTCTTTATTAGGTGACGTCATCGTTCTTTAGAAGAGAACTTTTTGTAGTCGTTCTTCTTCTATAGGTTTTAAATTCAGAATAAATAATTTTTTTAGGGGGAGAAATAGGTGAAAGTAGGCTACTTAGGTCCAAAAGCAACGTTTACAAATATGGCGGTAAATCAACAATTTCCTGGGGTGGAATCCATTCCCTTTTTAACCATTCCGAATTGCCTTGATGCTGTAATGGAAGATAAAGTAGATGTAGCTTTAGTACCGGTTGAGAATACATTAGAGGGCTCTGTCAATATCACCCTAGATTACTTAATTCATGAAGTATCTTTACCGATTCATGGGGAAGTGACGGTTCCCATTAAACAACATTTAATGGTCCATCCGCATCGCAAAGAGAAATGGAGAGATATCGATGTAATTTATAGTCATTCACATGCAATCGCTCAATGCCATAAATTTATACATACACAATTTAACGGAATTACTTGTGAATATATGACTTCAACAGCAGCAGCTGCACAGTTTGTTAAGGAAAGTCCAAATATAAATGGTGCTGCGATTGGGAATTTGTTGACTGCGGAAGAATATGGGCTTGAAATAGTGAAACATCATATCCATGATTCAAATAATAACCATACTAGATTTCTCATTTTATCAAAAAATCCTGTTCATTATCCAGAAACGACAAGTACTTTTTCAGGTTATAAAACAAGTCTAATGGTCACTCTTCCTTCTGATCGCTCTGGTGCGCTACATCAAGTGCTTTCTGCTTTTGCTTGGAGAAAATTAAACTTGGTGAAAATTGAATCAAGACCAACAAAGACTGGATTAGGAAATTATTTCTTTTTAATTGATTTAGATAGAAAAATGGATGACGTGTTAATACCAGGTTCTATTGCTGAACTTGAAGCAATTGGATGTGAAGTAAAGACACTTGGGAGTTACCCTTTTTATATGATAGAAAAGTAATGCCTTTAGAAGAAGCTAGCTGAAAAACATACTAAGATTAGTGGGTAAGGTCCCATCGACGGATGACTTTGCCCACTATTTTTCTTTTTTTAGTTATAGTGAGAAGTGAAAGAAAGCTCGACCAGTCTCAAGGATTTCGAATCCGAATGTTAAACGGAGCTTCTTCCCTTTCATTTTTTGCATCAGCTTTAATCAGGCTGCGGGTGATCACCACAAATCTTCTTTCTTAAAATGAATAAAACCCAAACAATTATACGAACTTTTCTTAGTATATACGTATAATCGTTCGGGGTTATTTGGTTGAAAATACTTATGTCCCAGCTTCTTTTTTATTTTTATCTTTTTTGATTGTTATGCTTCTTCTTCGATTAAAAAATGTGCCTTTCGTAAAGCATCTTCTGCTTCTGTTAATGTCTCGATAGAAGGGGCTGTAATGGTATGTAAATGGATACCAGAAGTTAATTCTGATAAATAAGCTGCGTTAGTATGCTTAATTTTCTTCATAAACTGTTTAACTTCTTTTCGATTAGAAACGAGAATAGAAGCTGTTAGATCTCCATAGACTGGATGTTCAATTTTAACATCTTTGACAGTTACACCATTATCAACAAGAATATTTAATTCCTCTTCTGTTTTTTCGGGTGGATGATTACAGGCGATAATTCTTTCATAAAGCAATGGCTTTGATTCCTGTAGGTATAAGTAGCCTTGACTAGTCGCTAATATCGGTTCGTTTTTTGCTTTTAGAAGTGTAATGTCACCCACAATTATTTGTCTGCTTACATTTGTCAATTTGGAAAGTTCACTTCCAGTATAAGGGCGATTATTTTCTTTTAGTAATGAAAGAATATATGCCCTTCTTTCTTCACCTAGCATTTTTTTAAATTCGGTCATCGAATCTCTCCTTTTGTAACTATTTCATCGAGCAGGAAGTTAATTTACTCTATCTGCTATATTCGGTAATGCTCCTAATAGCTAAGGCACTTTTTTAGAAAATAGTGAATAGGAGAATCCTAATTCACTCAGAAGGTAGAACTTAATATTTATTCCACACTTAATGTCCGTAAAGGTCAGAATGGTTCAACTAACCATCAGTGGGGGATGAAGGAAAACCCCCGCTGATGGAAGTTCACTTTATCTTTTATCTTCTTTCTATTTTACCAAAAGAATGTATAAAAGAATAAACCAATTTGTTTAGGAACGGGGAAAATGAATAAACAAAATTAGGAAAAGAAGGACAAAGGTATGGGCAATCTTTGTGTAGCCAGAACACATAATTTTGAAAAAAATCGCATAGATTTTTGAATAGATTGATAACCATTTTGCATTGTGAACATAGACTATATGGACATATGCATAGGAGGGAATCTATAGTGAAGATCCATATTGTTCAGAAGGGGGATACTCTTTGGAAAATTGCCAAAAAATATGGGGTGAATTTCGAAGAGTTAAAATCGTTAAATTCCCAATTGAGTAATACAGATATGATTATGCCCGGCATGAAAATTAAAGTTCCTACTTCAGGAGGAAGTATAAAGAAAGAAGCTCCTATTATGGGAACGAAAAAAGAAATGCCGATTGCGATGAAGCCAATTGTGAAGGAAGCGCCTAAAAAGGAAATGCCTGTTAAAGAAATGCCCAAAAAAGAAATACCGAAAAAAGAAGTTCCAAAGGAAAAACCATACACGCCAAAAATGCCTACTCCAATCATACCAGAAATAGATGTTACTAATTATTATTCCATGAATATGACAAATATTGATGTGGATGTTGATGTGGAATTGGAAGAAAAAAAAGTTCAACCACCACCAATACCTGCACCAGTTTTGCCAAAACAGGAACCAATTCAACAAGAAGTATGTCCGCCAATTGTTCCTTATCAACCGTATTGTTATGAAGTGTCTCCGATGATGCCAGGAAGCGGTTTTCCTCCGGGAGTGTGCCCTCCAGTAGGAGTACCGGTTGAACAAGTGGCGCCTCAGGCCTATCAAACACTTCCTGGGGTAGAATATACAGAAAAACACAAATGGGAAGAGTCTTCCTCTTCTTACTCTCCGTATACAAATGGAGGATTTCAGGCACCTGCCCATGGTAATCATGTGCCACAAGAGTATTATCAACAACCATTAGTTCAGTATGGACAGATGCCTGTTGAACATCACCACCATAAAGGAGAAGAATCATCTTATGTAGCTGGTACAGCATATCAACCATATGCCCCAACTCACACAGAGCCAGTTCAACCTTCCTATAATCTTCCTTATAAAGAGGATTGTGGATGTGGTGCTCCATCATTTCCACAATCAGCTTATCCAAGCGATTTTGCCCAAGGTTATGGAGCGGCGCCACAAGGGTTTGGTCCAGAAATGGGAGGGTACCCACCAGCAGGAGGCTTTAATCCAGGAGTAGGAATGGGAGCAATGCCACAAGGATTCGGTCCAGAAATGGGAGGATACCCACTAGGGGGAGGCTTTAATCCAGGGATAGGAATGGGAGCAATGCCACCACAAGGATTCGGTCCAGAAATGGGAGGATATCCACCGGCAGGAGGCTTTAATCCAGGAATGGGAATGGGAGCAATGCCACAAGGATTCGGTCCAGAAATGGGAGGATATCCAATGGGGCAAGGTCCTGCAATGTCAACTCCTTACCCTCAAGGAGTTAGTGGAAATACGCCAATGCCTTATCCAGTAGAAAACACTGGGCTAGTTCAAGATGCACCATCTTATGAAGGAAGTATTGCACAGCCAGTATCTCCAGAACTGACACCACCTGTATACGGACCTGGAGGAAATGCGCCAGTGTTTACGCCTGCTTATAATCAAAATATGGGCCAGCCGCCATTTATGAATCCGTATGGCGTTAATCAAGGCACGCCATTTGGAATGCCAAGATACCAAGAGGACGAAAGCAGTGATCTATGATTTTTATCACAGAGGGGACGATACTTTTTATTATCGTCTCCTTTCTTTATTAGAAAAGAAAATACCTGCACAAATTTTAGAAATAAACAGAATCAGAAATGACGTTTATTTAGTAAAAACGAAGCAATTTTGGATTGTTTTAAAAGGGTATAATAGTTATCAGAAACTAAAAATCCAAGAGGCTTTTACAAGGGCAATAAAGCTAGAAGGCTTTAAACAGACGTATCAATTTTATGTATTCGATGAGGAACCACTCATCATCGATAAGAAAGTGTATGGAATGATTGAATACATTTCTCCACATAAAGATTCCTTTACATATAATAGTAAATGGAATAGAAGGGAAGCACTCCAATTATTAGAGCAATATTATTCAGTAACAGAACGACTTGTTGAAATATATAAGTATATTTTACCTGCGTTCGATTTAATGAAAAAATTAGAACAAAGATTAGAAGAATTCCGAATGAATAAACCAATAATTGAGCGTTATTTAAAAAAAGAAACGGTAGAGGAAATTATCGAATGGGCTGATACTTCTTTTCATTATATGAAAAAAAATCAAGATTATCTAAACACACAATCAAACGTTATATTACATGGGGATGTTGCCCATCATAATTTCATGCGAGATGTAAAAAATCAATTATATTTAATTGATTTTGATTTAATTAGTATTGGTCCAAGAGTAGGAGATTATTTGCAGTTTGCAAATCGAATTATGCCTAATATAGGCTGGTCCATGCAGCAACTACAAAAAATGCAAGGATATGTTCATTACTTCAAGGATGATTGGTTTTTAATGGCTTTAATGTATCCAACAGACATCCTAAGGGAATGGAATAGATTAATCAGAAATAAAAAAGATAAAAAGGCTGTTTTATTGGAACAAGTATATTTTTTAACAACTGACCAGTATCAAAAAAGGAAAAAGTTTTACGATAAACTTCGCCAAATCGTAGGGATTTAAGCCGATTAAAGAGGATGGCTAGACTTTACAGTTATGATTCTCCCCCTAACAGTAGAAGATAAAAGAGAGCAAGGTTTTGCTCTAGATTTAAATAAAGGGGAGAATACTGTGCGTAAAAATAAATTAGTCACTCCAGTTCTTTTGACGTTAACTTTTGGATTAACAGGCTGTGGTGTAAATGAGGATCAAACTGCAGATCAAAATCGTGTGAATAATGCTAGACCGATTGGATATTACTCAAATGAACAGCATGAAGTAAATAATGGTAATAGATATACAACAGATAATGATGGTCCTATTACCGAAATAATGGACCATACCTATGGGGATGAAGGATATCGAAATGATGTAAATGTTCGTAACGTTAACAACAGAAATGGAGTAAACGTTCGAAATGTAAACGATAGAAATGTAAATCGTGATAATATCAATAGAAATGATCGAGATGAACGCGTTTCTTATGACACGAAATTAGCTCAAAAAGTATCTAATACGGTTGCTAAAATGGATAATGTTAAAAATGCACGTTCAATCGTTTATGGAGATAATGTATTAGTTGCTCTTGAAGTAGAAAATACAAAAAACGTGGATAAAACAAAAACGAATGTAAAAGACAAACTAAATGATTCTCTAAATGGAAGAGATATTTCAGTCGTGACAGATAGAGGAATTTTCACAAGCATTGAGGATATCAATCGTTCAATTCGAAATGGTCAGCCACAGCAAACGATTACGAACAATATTGAAAATATTTTCCGTGATTTGAACCCAGCAAGGGATAATAGATAGTTACCAAAAACTAACTTCGAGTGAAACCAATGTCTCGCTCGAAGTTAGTTTTTTGCTCTAATTGTTCTTTATAAAAAACATATAAAAATGGATAACTCCCCATATATAACGTATAAATGATTTATTAAGAGGAATAAATTAACAATTATTAGAAAAATGTTCTATATAATGAATTTTTTATTGAAATTACTGTTAAAAAGAGTTATGCTTTATAATGAAATGTTTATTCGTTATAAAGAACTGTTTGCGAGAAGCTAAATGGTGGAGGGATTTATAGTGAGAGTGTTAATCACAGGTGGACAAGAGAATGAAATGAAATATGCTCTAATGGAAGAACTAAAAAATAAAATGATTCATTATATAACTGCTGAACACCAGAGGAGAGAAAATAGCGTATGTTCATCTCTTGGAAATAGTGATGTCTACCCTTTCTCCAACGCTAGGGAATTAGCGGAATTGTTGATGATGCATCAAATTAATTGTGTGATTCATCTATCCAATAAAACAATTACTTCAAACAGTATGAAAGATTCATTTGATCAATCCGAAGATAATATAGCTTGTACGGTTGAAGTGCTTGAAGCATGTGTGCAAGCAAAGGTAAATAAAATCATTTTTCCATCTAGCATTGCCGTTTATGGAGAGATAACAGGAAAAATAACAGAAGAGATGACGTTACAACCGGTTTTTTTTGAAGGGCTTTCGAAGAAGATTGAGGAGAAATATATTCAAACTTTCCACACACTTTATAATCTTTCTTACACAATTTTAAGATTTCCCATTGTTTATGGACAATCTTCTATACATAATCAGAACGAGGGGATGATGGAAGCAACGATTAAAAAGGTTTTAGAAAATCGTCCCCCTATTATATTTGATGACGATGGGCAGAAAAAACATTTGCTGTACATTAGTGATGCAATCGAAGCAATTATTTCCAGTATATATAAGGGGGAAAATGAAGTATTTAATATTTGTCCTGAAGAAAAGTTTTCTATGAAGGAAGTTGTTTCTATCATTCAAACTTCTATAAAAGGTGATTCCTTTTATACTATGGAAGAAGGAGAGAAAAGCAGAATTTCAATAAGAAAGGCGCAACTACAATTAGGATGGCATTGTAAAGTATCCACTGCACAAGGAATTCGTTTCGTTATAGAAGATATTAAACATAATGAGGGACAGACGAATCAAACATTAAAATAAGATTGCTATAAATTAGGAATGAAATAATTATTTATGGTGAGAATAATAGAGAGTAAGGTTGTTTTAAAACCAGACTTTAGATTGACAGTAACCTATTTCCTTGGAAATAACGTTTGCTGTTGTGAGTAATGTAAAGAGGTGGTTATAATGAAAACCAGATTCCTTTTATTTTCAACTGTTCTTCTTGTTAGTATACTTGTTGTCTTTTTATCCAACGGGCAAGTTTATGGAAAGAGTGGAAGCGACGTCTCTCAAAATGAAAATCCTAAAAAATTGGAAGTGGTATTGAAAAGGATTTATTTAGATGGAGAAGTGAGTGAAGAAACAGTAGAAGAAACAGTGTGGTCGATGGAAGATTTCTGGTCAAAGTATGATAAATGGCAACTAGTAGATATGGGGAGTAAGGAGCTTGTTTTTAAACAAGAGGTTGATGACATATCTCCGTTGTTAAAAGCAAATGGTTATTTTGGAATTAATAAAGAGGGGATCTTAACCATTTATAATGGAAAGCCAGCTAAGGAGAATATTATTCAGTCGTTTTTCCAAATTGATCTGAAAAAACTGGAATCGAAACAGCAGGAAGATTTACAAAAGGGGATTCCAATTAAATCAAGAGATCGTTATGTAAAGGTGCTTGAAACTTTTAAAAACTTAACAACAATTGAAACTCCTAATTAAGAAATTACACCAGTGAACAGAAGAAGCACAGAAAAAAGTGTCGATTCTGGTCACTGTTTTTTTATTTTTTGATAGAATATTATGAAAATCATCTATAATAGCAGTTCTGTAAAATAGTATGATAAAATAAGTTTTAGGATTTATTCCACACTTAACGGGCAGTAAGATCACCGCTGATGGAAGTTGTCTTTATAAGGGAGAGAAAGTATTTTGTACGAATATATAAAAGGAAATATAGAGTTTGTTGGCCCAGAATACATCGTGGTCGAAAATAATGAAATTGGTTATCAGATTAAAACCCCTAATCCATTTTCATTTTCTCCGTTTTCAGGAAGTAAGATTACTGTTTATACATATCATTATGTGAGAGAAGATAATATTAGCTTATATGGTTTTCGTTCTCCAGATGAAAAAGCATTATTTACAAAACTTCTAAATGTTTCTGGAATTGGTCCAAAGGGAGCGTTGGCTATTCTCGCATCTGGAGAACCTAGTCAAGTTATATCTGCAATAGAAGCAGAGGATGAAGCATTTCTTGTGAAGTTTCCAGGAGTTGGGAAGAAAACAGCAAGACAAATGATTTTGGATTTAAAAGGCAAGTTAGCAGATTTTATGCCAGATTTCTCTCCAGATCTATTTACAGTAGAGAAGCATGTGGCTAAAGCAGAAAGTGATTCAGCGATGGATGAGGCGATTCTTGCTTTAACTGCACTTGGATATTCAGAAAAAGAGGTTAAGAAAATTATTCCGCATTTGAAAAAGGAACAATTGACAACAGATGGTTATATTAAGCTGGCCTTAAAGCTTCTTTTAAAAAGGTAAGTTAGTTCAAACTTAATAGATTGTTGAAAATCGATGACTATCTTTAGGAAAGGAGTGAATGCTATGGATGATCGAATTATTTCAGGTGAAGCAGATACTCAAGACTTATCATTTGAAAAAAGTCTACGGCCAATTCAATTACAAGAGTATATTGGTCAAGACAAAGTAAAAGAAAATTTAAAAGTATTTATTGAAGCGGCTAAATATAGAGAAGAAGCACTTGATCATGTATTATTATATGGCCCGCCTGGTTTGGGTAAAACAACACTTGCAACAATTATTGCGAATGAAATGGGAGTTAACATTCGAACAACTGCTGGACCAGCAATCGAAAGGCCAGGCGATTTAGCTGCAATTCTAACTGCTTTAGAGCCAGGAGATGTGTTGTTTATTGATGAAATTCATCGATTGCCACGAGCAATAGAAGAGGTACTATATCCAGCAATGGAAGATTATTGTTTAGATATTGTCATTGGTAAAGGGCCAAGTGCTCGTTCGGTTCGGCTAGATTTGCCTCCATTCACTCTTGTTGGAGCAACAACTAGGGCCGGTTCAGTTTCTGCACCACTAAGAGATCGCTTTGGCGTTTTATCAAGATTAGAATATTATGAGATAGAACAATTAAAGGACATTGTTTCACGAACAGCAGAAGTTCTTCAAATTGGGATAGAGGATCTTGCTGCATGGGAAATTGCTAGAAGATCAAGGGGAACACCTCGAATTGCTAATCGTCTTTTACGAAGAGTGCGAGATTTTGCACAAGTAAAGGGGGATGGAGTGATTACCAAAGAGTTGGCGGATGATTCCCTAGAACTTCTGCAAGTAGACCGTTTAGGGTTGGATCATATTGACCATAAATTATTACTAGGGATGATTCATAAATTTAAAGGTGGTCCAGTTGGACTAGAAACAATTGCTGCAACAATTGGAGAAGAATCACATACGATTGAAGATGTGTATGAACCATATTTGCTTCAGATTGGTTTCTTGCAACGAACTCCTAGAGGGAGAATTGTTACCCACCTTGTTTATGAGCATTTACATATAAAGCCTGATTAATTTAATAAAATATGAAGTAATAAAAGAATAAATAAAATAAAGGACGAGAAGGATGAATGAAATTTCTAAGTATATCATGATCATCGGAGGAATTGTATTTTTAATCGGACTAATCATGCAATTTGTTCCAATTGGCAAACTTCCAGGTGACATTATGATAAAAAGAGAACATTCGACTTTTTATTTTCCTATTACAACTTGTATTGTAATTAGTATTGTTTTATCGTTGGTATTTTATTTAATAGGAAAATTTCGCTAACATTATGATTGCACGAAAGAGAATAGGTGGACAGACATGAAAGTAGATTTATTTGATTTTCATTTACCAGAAGAATTAATTGCACAGACTCCTTTAGAGGATCGCACAAGTAGTCGATTAATGATAGTAAATAAAGTGACTGGTGAATTACAGCATCGCAAATTTAAAGATATATATGAGTATATTAATCCTGGTGATTGTCTAGTACTGAATGATACTAGGGTATTGCCAGCAAGATTGCATGGAGAAAAAGAGGATACAGGAGCACATATTGAGGTTCTTTTGCTGAAACAGCAAGAGAATGATAAATGGGAAACGCTTGTCAAGCCTGCGAAAAGAGTCAAAGAAGGAACCGTTATTACCTTTGGAGAAGGAAAGTTAAAAGCAGTTTGTGTGAAAGAATTAGAGCACGGTGGTCGTATTCTTGATTTTCAGTACGAAGGCATTTTTTATGAAATCTTGGATCAACTTGGCGAGATGCCATTGCCACCTTATATTAAGGAAAAGCTTGATGATCAAGATCGTTATCAAACTGTTTATGCAAAAGAACGAGGTTCTGCAGCAGCACCAACAGCTGGTCTACATTTTACTACGGAATTGTTAGATGCCCTGAAAGAAAAAGGAGTGCATATTTTATTTATTACTTTGCATGTTGGTCTGGGCACCTTCCGACCAGTTAATGTCGAGGACGTAGATAAACATGAAATGCATGCTGAATTTTATCAGCTAAATCAAGAAACGGCTGCGTTATTAAATAAAGTGAGAGCAGAAGGCGGTCGAATTCTTTCTGTAGGCACAACTTCTACGAGAACACTTGAAACAATTGCAACAGCAAATAATGGAGAATTTGTAGAAAGCAGCGGATGGACGAGTATTTTTATTTATCCTGGCTATGAATTTAAAGGGATTGATGGGATGATTACGAATTTCCATTTACCGAAATCAACATTAATTATGTTAGTAAGCGCCCTAGCGGGAAGAGAAAATGTTCTTCATGCTTACGAAACAGCAGTGAAAGAAAGATATCGCTTCTTTAGCTTTGGAGATGCGATGTTTATCCAATAAGTAAAAAATGATAAGGTTCATGAATTGCTTGAGTTTCGTGGTGATATTCATTAGAATATATAGTTGATTCTAATGATTTTGGTTTTTGATCAAAATAGTAAACAAATCATGAATCTATGGAAGTTTTACTTTATATGAAGGAGAAAATACTTTGACAGCAATACGTTATGAATTAATAAAAACTTGTAAGCAAACAGGCGCTAGGTTGGGCATTGTACATACACCGCATGGATCTTTTGAGACACCAGCTTTTATGCCAGTGGGAACGTTAGCAACTGTAAAAACAATGGCTCCAGAAGATTTAAAGTCTATGGGAGCAAACATCATTTTAAGTAATACTTATCATTTATGGTTAAGACCAGGTCATGAAATTGTAAAGGAAGCTGGCGGGCTTCATAAATTCATGAATTGGGATAAGGCGATACTCACGGACTCTGGTGGATTTCAAGTCTTTAGTTTAAGTGATTTTCGAAAAATAGAAGAAGAAGGAGTTCATTTTCGCAATCATTTAAATGGTGATAAATTATTCCTTTCTCCTGAAAAAGCAATGGAAATACAAAATGCTCTAGGCTCAGATATTATGATGGCGTTTGATGAGTGCCCTCCTTACCCCGCAGAATACGATTATATGAAGAAATCAGTGGAACGGACTTCTCGCTGGGCAGAACGTTGTCTAAAGGCACATAATCGTCCTGAAGATCAAGGTTTATTCGGTATTATTCAAGGTGGAGAATACGAGGAACTTCGCAAACAAAGTGCAAGAGACTTAGTCTCGTTAGATTTTCCTGGATATGCAGTGGGAGGATTATCGGTTGGAGAACCGAAGGATGTGATGAATCGTGTCCTTGAATTTACAACGCCATTAATGCCAGATAATAAGCCGCGTTATTTAATGGGGGTAGGTTCACCGGATTCATTAATTGATGGTGCTATTCGCGGTATAGATATGTTTGACTGTGTATTGCCGACCAGAATAGCAAGAAACGGAACGGTAATGACAAGTGAAGGTCGACTTGTTGTGAAAAACGCCAAATATGCCAGAGATTTTGGACCTTTAGATCCAGAATGTGACTGCTATACTTGTAAAAATTATAGCCGTGCTTATATTCGTCACCTTATTCGATGTGACGAAACATTCGGAATAAGGCTTACATCTTACCATAATCTATATTTTCTGTTAAACTTAATGGAGAATGTCCGAGACGCAATCAAAAACGACCGTTTAGGAGATTTCAAAGAAGAGTTTTTCGAACGTTATGGATTTAATAAACCGAACGCTAAAAACTTCTAATAGAGAATTTGAAAGGAGGGGAAATATAGATGGGACAACTTGCAAGTTTACTACCGTTTATTTTAATGTTTGTATTATTCTATTTCTTGCTAATCCGTCCACAGCAAAAACGTCAAAGAGCTGTGCGTGATATGCAGAGTAGTCTGAAAAAAGGGGACAAGATTGTCACGATTGGCGGTATGCATGCTACAATCGATGCAATTGATGAAGGAACGATTGTATTAAAATCAAAAGACGGCTCACGTCTAACATTTGATCGTAATGCAATTCGTGAAGTAGTAGAATCTTCTGCTCCAGTAGCTAGTACAACATTAGAAAAAACAGAATAATAAAGATAAAAAGTGCAGTCTTAATAGCCTAAGGTTGCACTTTTTTATTTAGGCTGTTTTCTAAAGGATTGTTGTTTTTCAATAGGAAAAAAGAATTAGTTGGAAAAATGGAGCAGCCGGAATACACGAAGACGCCACGGGGATTAGCGAGACAGCCTGAGACCCCGGAGGCGAAAGCTGAGGAGGCTCAGCGCGAGCCCCACGGAAAGCGAAGTGTATTCCGGCTGCGGGTAATAGCAACAAACTTTACGAAAACAGCCTTTATTTATCTAACTCTTAACAGTTTTAAGATCATGTAACTAACCATCAGTGGGGAATGAGGGAAAAACCCCACTGTAGAAGTTTGCTTTATCATTCAGTTTTAGCTAATTATTTTTTGCAAGATTTACTCCTAATATTCCACCCATCATACAAATAAGGGTATAACAAACATGATAAATTGTTTGCTCCATCGAAAATAGTTGGTCAGATCCTAAAAAGGAAAACAAAAAAATGATAATGGAGTAGATTATCCCAGTAACCCCGCCTAAAAACCAACCTTTTTCTTTCCCTTTTCCCCCAGAAATAAAACCACCTGCAAATAATGTGATAAAGGATACGGCTGTAATAATATATTGCAGAGACGATTCTTGAACGGACGTAAATCTTAATAATAGGGAAAAGAACAAACTGCTAGTTATTAACATAATGAAAATGGCAATTAGACCGTATAAAACAGCACTGCCAACATGTTTACTCTCTTCGATTGTAAACCTCTCCTTTCCATTGCATCTAAAATCTTCAAAAGTTCTCTAGTACAAGCATATTCAGCATGAGAGAAAATAGAATGAAAAAATAATTAATATCTTATTTTTCTTCTGAAGACGAAGACAGCAAGAGGGAGAGCCAATTTTTTCATTTTAAACTCCTGAGATTAGCTAAATCAATATCTATTATTTCTCGTATTATTTTTTTCTTATGGAGCAGATTAAAAAGGAACATGTTTGATCGGAGGAGATAATGTGGACCAATATTTGATCATTTTGTTTAGAACGATTTTAATATATGCTCTAATCGTTCTTATTTTTCGTTTGATGGGAAAAAGAGAAATAGGGGAATTGAGTATATTAGACTTAGTCGTATTCATCATGATCGCAGAAATTGCTGTAGTTGCAATAGAGGATTACCATGACCCATTATTACCAACACTTTTTCCCATGTTTATACTTCTTTCTATTCAAGTACTTCTCGCTTTCTTATCCTTGAAAAGCAAAAAAATGCGTGATTTTATTGAGGGAGAACCGACCCTAATTATCAAAAATGGCGAAATTGACGAAGCAGCGATGAGGAGCCAGCGATATAATTATGATGACTTATTAGTGCAGCTTAGAGAAAAGGATATCCGTAATATAGCAGATGTAGAATTTGCTATATTAGAAACATCAGGAAAATTATCTGTATTTGAAAAAGAGAACAATAAATCATCTATTACAATTCCATTAATTATGGACGGAATTATTCAAGAAAGTAATTTAGATAAAATGGGGAAAACAAATCTTTGGCTAAGACAGCAATTAAAAGAAAAAGGCTTTCTCCATATTAAAAATATCTCTTTTTGCAGTTATCAAGATGGGGAATTTTATGTTGATTTGATTGACAAATAGCAGCAAATATATCTATTTTGGATAAAAAAGCAACCAGTAGGAGGTGTATTCTCACTGGTTGCTGATGGAATAAATCATACAAAATTTTAAGAGAAAAAGCGGCCAATCCATGGAATTTTTGCTAAGTCCCTTTTGTTCATTAAACGGAGAAGGAAAAGTAATAATACATAAAAGATACAGATGATACTTGTAATAGTAATCAATTGCAACAGAATGGATGGAAATATAATGGTTTTAACTAAGAATGTACCAAGAAATGCTGTTAACGAAATAGTAAGGAGCATTTTTACATAATCTTTGACAATAATAGAGAAACTTATTGTCTTTAATATTGTGGCAAAATGGAGCAAAGTTACAAGGACAAACCCAACAATCAAAGCAATTGCTACTCCATATATCCCAAACTCTGGCCGACTTGCTAGAATAAAGATTAGCGCTGTTTTAACTGCCGCACCAATAAAACTATTAATCATTGCAGCTCTGGCAAAATTTAAGGCCTGTAAAGCAGCTTGGAGGGGGCCTTGATAATAATTAAGAATAAAGAATGGAGCCATTATTTGAATGAAAGAGGTTCCTCTTGTACTCCCATACATAATGCTCATTAAAGGTTCTGCTAATACATAAAGCACAACGATGGCAAGACCACCTGTCATAAAGGTAAATTTGAGCGCCTGCTGTAATAAGTGTTCAATCAGCTTATATTGATTATTTGCCTTTGCTTCACTAATGGCAGGAACAAGAGATGTTGATAACGATTGAGTGAAGAAAGAGGGCAACATTAAGAGTGGGAGAGCAAACCCTGTTAACACCCCATATTGTTTTGTCGCATTTATGGCAGAGAGACCTGCTATCGATAAACTGTGGGCGACAACAATTGGTTCAATAAACCATGCAATACTTCCAATCATACGGCTTCCAGTGGTCGGTAACGCAATCGTCATTAACTCTTGGAAAGTATTTTTTCCATTATGTACATATTGGAAGAACTTTTTCCGTAAATGAAATTTTTTTTTCCATTTGAACGATGCAAGTAAATACAATAAAGAAGCCAGCTCTCCAAGAACCGATGCTAGCATCGCTCCTGCCGCAGCATATTCGACTCCAAGTGGTAAAAATGCTTTTGTTAACGTTGCAATTAAAGCAATCCGAATGACTTGTTCAATCACTTGAGAGATTGCAGCAGGCTTCATATTTTGTCTTCCTTGGAAATACCCTCTTAATACAGATGATACAGCAATAATTGGGATAATCGGTGTAATCGCAAGAAGTGGTAAAAGTGTTCGTTCATCGGTAAAAAGTGTTTGGGAAAGATATGGAGCCAATAGAAATAAAGCAGGCGTAAATAAGATAGTTAAACCTAACGTTACACTTAAAGAAACAATTAAGATGCTTTTTACTTTGCGGAAATTCCCGGCAGCTTCTGCCTCTGCTACATTTTTAGAAATAGCAACAGGTAGTCCAAGTTGAGTGATGGTCACAACCAAGATCATGGTAGGATAAACCATCATATAGAGTCCAACTCCATCATCTCCGATAAAACGTGCGATAACGATTCGATTTATAAATCCTAACACTCTCGTAATAAATCCAGCTATAAGTAAAATCATTGTACCTTTTAAAAACTTAGACATTCTATTCCCTGCCTTCTCAAATAGCGAATAATACTATACAATTATCTATATGCAACAGAGTGGACAAAGCATGACAAGGTTTTTAAAAAGTAGACGTGTTGATTGGAGAAGAGTCTATTTTTATTAGAGTCTATTCCAAAAAAATGTTGCTTTCATAAAAGAGATTGCTCATGATTAAAGTAAGCATAAAATGACTGTAATGGAGTGAATATTAATGTCGTCAACACACATTTATGACCAATATCGTTCACAAGTAAAGCCTGTATTAACGAGCAAGATAGAAGAATTTCAATTACTTGGCTATGACACTATTAAAGAAGATGAACTGTGGGAATATTTAACGAATAAAAAGTGGAAAAAACCATCTGAGGATAGAAGAATTTCAGAATTAGTACAGGATATACTCCATGTAAAGGTTGCAGAGTATATGAACTATGCCACAATCGAGGCATATAAAACAGCAGACTTTTTTTCAGTACTATCAGAAGAAGAGAAAAAAGAATTATTGAAATAGGAAGTTTTCATTATTGTTCCAATTTATAAAGATTCCTATTATTTTTGAAGTAAGTTAGAAAGTTTTTTTAGATTTGGAGTGGGATTAATCAAAGTCGTTAATTTTATGTGACAAGTAGGAATAATTTTACTAGTATATTTTTCTATACAAATTGACAGTGAAGATAAACTGTTCCATAATGAGTTTATTCTATGTTCCATAATGAGTTTATTCTAATAAGAGAAGAACTTGCTAATAGAAGTTACTTGAAAGAAGTGAGCGGCGAAAATAGAATAGCACCTAATTAAAAGGTTCATATTAAAGATGACATAATTTTTGGACAAACTATTAATGAATAGGGTCAGTAAGCCTATTTGGGGAAGTTTCTGCTTTGTATTTCATGAGGAGGATTAATACATAATGGTTAAACGCAGTAGAATTGTTGCCTTTTTCTTAATCATTGTCTTGGCGGCAGGATTAATGGGAGGCACAACAAATAAAATATTAGGTGATATTAAGCTAGGATTAGACCTGCAAGGTGGGTTTGAAGTTCTTTATAAAGTAGAACCACTGGAAAAGGGAAAAGGAACAATTGATGAATCGGCATTAAAAAGTACTGCTCAAGCGTTAGATAAAAGAATTAACGTTTTAGGAGTAAGTGAACCGGTTATTCAAATTGAAGGAAAAGACAGAATAAGAGTTCAGCTTGCCGGTATTACCGACCAAAATGAAGCAAGAGAAATGCTTTCAACAGAAGCGAACTTAACATTTAGAGATATTCAAGACAAGAAATTACTTGATGGCTCTGATTTAGTACAAGGTGGAGCTAGCCAAGAATTTGATCAGTATGGGAAACCTAGTGTTTCTTTAAAATTAAAAGATGCAAATAAGTTTAAAGAAGTAACGCAATCAGTTTTAGGAAGTCCATTGGTAATTTGGCTGGATTTTGAAGAAGGAGATTCCTACAGTGCAGAAGCTGCGAAGGAAGAACCAAAATTCTTATCAGCTCCAATGGTAAGTGAAGTAATTAACTCCGATACTGTTTCCATAACTGGTAATTTTACAGTTGATGAGGCGACAAGGTTAGCAGAATTATTAAATGCTGGTGCATTACCGGTTAAATTGACTGAAGAATATTCAACTAGTGTTGGTGCCCAGTTTGGGGATCAAGCATTAAAGGATACAGTATATGCTGGTATAATTGGTGTAGGACTAGTATTTTTATTTATGCTACTCTATTACCGCTTGCCTGGATTAGTAGCTGTCATTACATTGTCTATTTATGTATATTTAAATCTGCTCGTTCTTGATTTAATGAATGGTGTATTAACCCTTCCAGGAATTGCAGCACTTATTCTTGGTGTTGGAATGGCTGTGGATGCTAATATCATTACTTATGAAAGAATTAAGGATGAATTGAGAGTAGGAAAGTCGCTGCGCGCTGCGTTTCAGGCGGGTAATAAAAATTCTATCGGAACCATTTTTGATGCAAACTTAACTACAATCATAGCATCCATTGTATTGTTTGTTTATGGTACAAGTTCCGTAAAAGGATTTGCCACACTTTTAATTGTCAGTATATTAGTTAGTTTTATTACTGCCGTTTATGGTTCTAGATTATTACTTGGTTTACTAGTTAAAAGTAAATTGTTTGATAAAAAAATTACGTGGTTTGGAGTCAATCGAAAAGATGTAAAACATATTAGCGAAAATTATGATACTTTGACACTGCCAACTAAATTTGACCGGCTTGATTTTGTGAAATATAAAAATGTGTTTTTTACAATTTCTAGTATTTTAATTGTTGCAGGGATTGTAATTATGTTTATATTCAAGCTTAACCTTGGAATTGATTTTGCAAGTGGATCACGAATAGAAGTCATGGCAGATAAGGCATTAACAACTGCTGAAATTGAAGACCAATTGGACAAGCTGGATGTAAAAGCGGACGATATTATTATTTCAGGTGAAAAGCAAGAGATTGCCGCTATTCGTATTAAAGGGGATTTGAGTCAAGAGAAAATTAATACGATAAAATCAGAGTTTAAAAATACGTATGGGCATGATCCGAGCGTAAGCAGTGTATCACCAACTGTTGGTAAAGAATTAGCTAAAAATGCATTTTATGCGATAATATTCGCTTCTATTGGGATTATTATTTATGTAGCGATTCGTTTTGAATTATATATGGGACTTGCTGCAGTGTTAGCGCTACTTCATGATGCGTTCTTTATTATAGTAATTTTCAGTCTCACACGATTAGAAGTAGATATTACCTTTATTGCAGCGGTGTTAACGATAGTAGGTTATTCGATTAATGATACGATTGTTACTTTTGATCGTATTAGAGAAAATCTAGCGAAGAAAAAGCGTATTAAAACACCAAAAGAGATTAAAGATATTATTAATACAAGTATTAGACAGACTCTTGCACGCTCAATAAATACTGTAGTAACAGTTGTAATTTGTGTCGTTGCTCTATTAATATTTGGTAGCAGTGCAATTACAAACTTCTCTTTAGCGTTACTTATCGGTTTAATTGGTGGAGCGTATTCCTCTATCTTTATTGCATCCCAGCTTTGGTATGTATGGAAGAAGAAAGAATTAAAGAGAAAAGGTGTCTTAGTTACTTATAAAGAGAAACGTCCTATTTCTGACGAACCACAAGTATAATATAAATAGTTAGTTTTAGCCTGTCTCCTTTTAGTAAAGGAGGCAGTTTTTTTGGCTGTTTTCTAAAGGATTGTTATTTTTTCAATAGAAAAAAAGAATTAATTGGAAAAATGGAGCAGCCGGAATACACGAAGACGCCACGGGGATTAGCGAGACAGCCTGAGACCCCCACGGAAAGCGAAGTGTATTCCGGCTGCGGGTAATTTTACAATTTTACGAAAACAGCCTTTTTTTTGAAAAGAAGAAAGCATAAGTATAAATTAATAGGGGTTCTCTAGCGCAAGCAGCCTACTGCCTAGTTAACATCAGGTTACCTTTTTCGTAAGAACATGCTCTTCCAGTTTGTACGGCGATAAACAAGGTGCTTGTTCTTTTCTTGTTTATATTAGTGAGAATGTGGAAATTAGGAAATAATGAATAAAGTATAGAAAAAAAGGGGGGAAGAAATGAAGTTTCAATGGAGTCTGCTTCTAGGAATTATTTTCGCCTTAATTGTAGCGGTATTTGCAGTTATTAACGTAGATCCAGTGTCTGTTAATTATGTATTTGGAGAAGGGCAATGGCCACTTATTTTAGTAATACTAATTTCTGTTCTACTAGGTGGGCTAATTATTGGCTCTGCAGGAATTATTCGCATCTATTCATTGCAGCGCAAGATTAAAACATTGGAGAAAGAAAAAAGAGAAGTAGAACGAAAAAATGGTAGTAAAAAAGAAAATCCAAAGATTCTTACAGATTCAAAATAAAAAAGATGCCTGTTTGGAGATAGTTCGTTGTGATTCATTCCTTCGAATAATTTCTGTGCAGGCATTTTTTTTAAGGTGTTAAACGATTAATACATCTTTATTTAGTCCACTCTTACTCCCATGAAAATAAACGGTTGTCACCCCTATTTTCATCCTTGTTGGTGAAGCTTGCTTCATGGATGGCTGTTCGTAAAGGTCCGAATGGTTCAACTAACCATCAGTGGGGGAGGAAGGAAAACCCCCTCTCATGGAAATTTCACTTTATGAGAATTCTATATGCTTTTAAAGTATTTACAAAAAAAGAAACCTCTATCTTTTCCATTCTTCTTGCATTGAAACGACTTCTTTTAACTTGTATAATAGTTAAATTGAGGTGATTGAATGTTACGTTCTAAAAAAAGATGGATAAAAGAAGAAGCTCCCAATAAAGAAAAAGCTTCCGAATTAGCGGAAGAATTAAAAATAGCACCAATAGTTGCCTCACTTTTAATAAAAAGAGGTTATCATACTACAGAAGAAGCAAAGGCTTTTTTATTTGACGATAATAATGAATTTCATGATCCGTTTTTACTTTTAGGAATGAATATAGCGGTTGAACGAATAAAGAAAGCAATTTCTAATAATGAATCAATCTTAATTTTTGGAGATTATGACGCCGACGGAGTAACCAGTACGACTGTAATGATGAAAACATTAGAAGATCTCGGTGCGAATGTGCAATTTTATATTCCAAACCGATTCACCGAAGGGTATGGCCCCAATGAAGGTGCTTTTCGCTATGCCAAAAGCATTGGGGTTCAATTAATTATTACCGTTGACACAGGTATTGCTGCAGTACATGAAGCACAAGTTGCAAAGGAATTAGAGATAGATTTAATCATTACCGATCATCATGAACCTGGTCCAGTGTTACCAGAGGCACTAGCGATTATTCACCCCAAAATAGAAGGTAGTGAATATCCGTTTCGCGATTTAGCAGGGGTTGGTGTTGCTTTTAAGCTATCCCATGCCTTATATGGTAGCGCTCCTCTTCATTTATTGCCATTTGCGGCAATAGGCACCATAGCTGACCTTGTCTCCTTGACTGGGGAAAATCGTCTTTTTGCGAAAAAAGGAATCAAGGCATTACAAGAAACGAATAATATCGGTTTAAATGCATTATACCGCCAAATGAATGTAGAAAAAAATACAATTAACGAAGAAACAATTGGATTTATGCTTGCCCCCCGAATTAATGCAATAGGAAGATTAGGAAGTGCGGATCCTGCGGTAGAGCTATTATCAACAGACGATCCAGAGCTTGCGAAAGAACTTGCATTAGAAATGGAAGAAACCAATAAAGAAAGACAGGCCATTGTAAATCAAATCACAGAGGAAGCAATAGAACAAGTCGAACAAAACTACCCATTGGCTGAAAATCGCGTTCTAATAGTTGGGAAAGAAGGGTGGAATCCAGGAGTAGTAGGAATTGTTGCTTCAAGATTGGTAGAGAAGTTCTACCGTCCAACGATTATATTAAGCTTTGATTATGAAAAGGGTGTAGCAAAAGGGTCTGCTCGTAGTATTGAAGGATTTGATTTATATCAAAATTTATCGACTTGTAGAGATATTCTGCCCCATTTTGGTGGCCATCCAATGGCAGCAGGAATGTCCTTGAAAATAGACGATGTAGATGTGCTAAGAAATAACCTAAACAAATTAGCTTTTGATCAATTAACGGACGAAGAACTTGTGCCATTAACAAAGGTGGATGGCAGTTTTTCGATAAGTGACATTTCCATTCAGTCAATAGAGGATATGCAAATGTTAGCTCCGTTTGGTGTTGATAATCCGAAACCGAAGCTGACATTCTGTGATTTAGAAGTAGAGAACATGAGGAAAATAGGTTCAAATCAAAATCATTTAAAAATTTTATTAAAGCAAAATGAATTTGATTTGGATGGTATAGGGTTTGGAATTGGTGACTTATGTGATCATATTGCTCCAAATGCAAAAGTATCTGTATTGGGAGAACTTTCGATAAACGAATGGAATAATCGCAAAAAAACACAAATCTTTATTCAAGATATCGAGGTTTCTCATTGGCAGCTATTTGACTATCGAAGTTTGAGGAAAATGAATCATTTATATGATGTAGTACCTGAAAATGCTCATTGGATTTTCTTCCATCAAGACTCTGTTCCAAAGGATATGAATCAACAAGTCTCCTATCAGGTAATGGAAACGATAGAACAAGCAGCTTTTTTTGAGTCAGTCGATAATGCTATCGTATTAGCAGATTATCCTCCAAATATAGATATGTTAAAAACGTTGTTAGCGAACAATCAGCCTGAAAGAATCTATGCTGTTTTTTATAAACAACAAAGTGACTTTTTTAGTACGATGCCAACTCGAGACCATTTTAAATGGTTTTATGCCTTTTTAGCGAAACAGGGAACGTTTCACCTCGAAAAATTTGGAGGAGAGCTAGCTAGAAGAAAAGGTTGGAGTAAAGAAACGGTAGATTTTATGTCAAAGGTGTTTTTTGAATTGAATTTTGTTACAATGAAGGATGGATTTATTTCATTGAATAAGAATGTACCGAAAAGAGATTTATCAGAGTCTATCTCTTTTCAACAAAAGCAGGCGCAATTTGAGCTAGAAAATGAATTGATTTATTCATCTTATGAGCAACTTAAAAATTGGTTTGATCTTATTCTAAAGAAATCCGTTAATAATGAGGAGGCAGTAAAAGAATGGATTTAAAACAATATGTTACCATCGTTGAAGATTGGCCAAAAGAAGGGATCAGATTCAAGGATATTACAACATTAATGGATAATGGAGAAGCATATAGATATGCAACAGATCAAATAGTAGCGTATGCAAAAGAAAAGGAAATTGATCTTGTTGTAGGACCAGAAGCAAGAGGCTTTATCATTGGCTGTCCTGTTGCTTATTCTCTAGGAGTAGGTTTTGCGCCAGTTCGTAAAGAAGGGAAATTACCTAGAGAAACAATTAAAGTAGAATATGGATTAGAGTATGGAAAAGACGTATTAACAATCCATAAGGATGCAATTAAACCAGGTCAACGCGTGTTAATTACAGATGATTTATTAGCGACTGGCGGTACAATTGAGGCAACAATTAAATTAGTAGAAGAGCTTGGTGGAGTTGTTGCAGGTATCGCATTCTTAATTGAATTATCTTATCTTGAAGGACGTAAAAATTTAGATGGATATGATATATTAACATTAATGGAATATTAATATATATATTTTTTCAGCTTGAAAAATTTTAAACAAGGAGCGCTTATAATGAGCGCTCTTTTTTATTTTAAATGGGAAATAAGGAAATAAATTCATGGAATTTTTATAAAAATCGCCTTTATTCGACATTTTTCTATGATTCTCCATAAAATTTCCTTCCAATCCCTTTACATTCTTCGTTTTTTTTTCGATAATAGTAATAATCATTCTAAAATAAATTTTATTCTTTTTTGTAATTTCGCATAAAAGTAGTAGGATAGAAAGAATGTCTAAAATATGATACATTTAAATAATATAATCGTGATATGAAAGGTGATTACATGGCGAATGATCAAGTATTAACCGCCGAACAAGTCATCGATAAGACTAGAGGATATTTAAACGGAGAGCACGTAGCTTTTATTGAAAAAGCCTATGACTATGCAAGAGAGGCTCATCGTGAACAATATAGGAAATCTGGGGAACCATATATTATTCATCCAATCCAAGTAGCAGGTATTTTGGCTGATTTAGAAATGGATCCAGCAACTGTAGCAGCAGGTTTTCTCCATGACGTTGTTGAAGATACGGAAATTACTTTAGAGGATATAAGTAAAGCATTTAACAGTGAAGTGGCCATGCTCGTTGACGGTGTAACGAAGCTCGGGAAAATTAAATATAAATCGCATGAAGAACAGCAAGCAGAGAATCATCGCAAAATGTTTGTTGCAATGGCACAAGATATTCGTGTTATTTTAATTAAACTTGCAGATAGGCTTCATAACATGAGAACATTGAAGCATTTACCTGCAGAAAAACAGCGTCGTATTTCTAATGAAACATTAGAAATTTTTGCCCCACTAGCTCATCGTCTTGGAATCTCCACAATTAAATGGGAACTAGAGGATACAGCATTACGCTATATGAATCCACAGCAATATTATCGTATTGTTAACTTAATGAAGAAGAAAAGAGCAGAAAGAGAACAATACTTAGATGAGGTAGTTACTGAAATTCGTGAAGGAACAGCAGAAGTAAATATACAGGCAGATATTTCAGGAAGACCGAAGCATATCTATAGCATTTACCGCAAAATGGTTTTACAGAACAAACAATTTAATGAGATATACGATTTGCTAGCAGTAAGAATTGTCGTAAATAGTATTAAAGATTGCTATGCGATATTAGGAATTATTCATACTAGATGGAAGCCAATGCCAGGGCGCTTTAAAGATTATATTGCCATGCCAAAGGCTAATATGTATCAATCTTTACACACAACTGTAATTGGACCGAAGGGTGATCCTTTAGAAGTGCAAATTCGTACCCAAGACATGCATCGGATTGCTGAATATGGGATTGCAGCACATTGGGCATACAAAGAGGGGAAATCAGTAAATGAAGGATCCTCACTAGAAGAAAAATTAACTTGGTTTAGAGAAATACTTGAATTCCAAGATGATATCGTCAATGCGGAAGAGTTTATGGAAAGTCTGAAAATTGATTTATTTTCCGATATGGTTTTTGTTTTTACACCAAAAGGAGATGTGTTTGAGTTACCTTCAGGCTCTGTACCAATTGACTTTGCTTACCGCGTTCATTCAGAGATAGGGAATAAAACCATTGGAGCTAAAGTAAATGGCAAGATGGTAACCCTTGATTATAAATTAAAAACAGGCGATATTATTGAAATCCATACGAGTAAACATTCTTACGGACCAAGTCAAGATTGGTTAAAGATAGCACAAACCTCTCAAGCAAAAAATAAAATTAGACAATTTTTCAAAAAGCAGCGCCGAGAAGAGAATATCGAAAAAGGCCAGGAATTAGTTGAAAAAGAAATTCGCAATATGGAATTTGATATCAAAGAAATTCTTACTCCGGATAATGTGAAGGCTGTGATTGAGAAATTTAATTTTATGACAGAAGAGGATATGTATGCAGCTGTTGGTTATAACGGAATAACTGCACTTCAAGTAGCAAATAGATTAACAGAAAAATGGCGTAAGAAAAGAGATGCAGAACAAGTATCTACCATAACAAATGCTGTTGCAGAATTAAAATCCTTTCCTAATAATAAAAAAAGTGCTTCTGGTGTTCGAGTAACTGG
>Ga0209463_1000175_pt1 | contig 60113 bp, 44 predicted proteins | sample AgamicMgSfrz_FD_187169 | JGI IMG/M metagenome (GOLD analysis project Ga0209463, IMG submission 187169) | Agave microbial communities from Guanajuato, Mexico - Mg.Sf.rz (SPAdes) (version 2) | ecosystem: Host-associated > Plants > Phyllosphere > Phylloplane/Leaf | place: Guanajuato, Mexico...
TTCTTAAATGAAAGGGATTATACTAGCTGGTGGGAGTGGCACAAGACTTTATCCACTTACTTTAGTGACAAGTAAACAGCTTTTACCGATTAATGATAAACCAATGATTTATTATCCACTTTCTACCTTAATGTTAGCGGGAATAAAAGACATCTTAATCATTTCCACACCAGAGGATACGCCTCGATTTGAAGCATTGCTTGGTGACGGATCGCAATTTGGTATTACATTGCAATATAAAGTACAGCCGAATCCAGAAGGACTAGCACAGGCCTTTATTATTGGGGAAGAGTTCATTGGAGACGATTCCGTTGCGATGATTTTAGGGGATAATATTTATTATGGAAGTGGAATGAGAAAAATCTTGAAGCGTGCGGCAGAGAAAGAGCGAGGGGCAACGGTATTTGGCTACCATGTACAGGATCCTGAACGCTTCGGGGTAGTAGAATTTAATGCAGATGGAAAGGTTTTGAGCGTGGAAGAAAAACCGGAAGTGCCAAAATCCAATTATGCCATCACGGGCTTATACTTTTATGACAATCGTGTCGTAGACATTGCCAAAAATGTAGAACCTTCTCATCGTGGAGAGTTAGAAATTACATCCATTAACGAAGCTTATTTGAAACTAGGGGAATTAGAGGTAGAATTACTTGGCAGAGGATTCACCTGGTTGGATACGGGAACACATCAAAGTTTATTAGATGCAGCTAACTTCGTTCGGACAATTGAAGATCACCAAGGGATCAAAATTGCAGCTCCAGAGGAAATTGCTTATATTAATGGCTGGATCACGAATGATTTACTTGTAGAACAAGGAACGTTATATGCCAAAACGGGCTACGGCCAATATTTATTAAAAGTAGCAAAAGGCGATATTAAATATTAAGCAAATTGGAGGTGCTCAGAATGCAAATTACAGAGACATTTATTCAAGATTTAAAAGTGGTAGAACCAAAGGTATTCGGAGACCATCGTGGCTGGTTTATGGAAACGTATAATGCAGAAGCCTTTCAAAAAGCAGGAATGGATATCCGATTTGTTCAGGATAATCAATCTTTTTCGGCTACAAAAGGAACACTTCGCGGCTTGCATTATCAATTAAATCCGAAAGCACAAACGAAATTAGTCCGTTGCACAAAAGGGGCTATTTATGATGTGGCAGTAGATATTCGCAAAGGAAGCCCTACTTTTGGCAAATGGTTTGGAATCGAGCTTTCTGCTGAAAATAAAAAGCAATTATTCATTCCACAAGGTTTTGCGCACGGATTTATGACAATGACGGATGATGTAGAAGTGCAGTATAAAGTGGACAACTTATATGCGCCAGATTGTGATCGAGGCATCATTTGGAATGACCCTGCAATTGGTATTGAATGGCCACTAGATATTACGCCAGTTCTTTCCGAAAAAGATGAAAAGGCGCCATTACTGAAAGAGGCTGATCATAACTTTGCTTTTGGTGATACTAAATGAAGATTTTAGTTACTGGTTATTCGGGACAATTAGGATATGATGTTGTTTTAGAAGGAAAAAAACGTGGATTTGAAATGATTGGTGTCGGTCAAGAAGAACTGGATATCACGCAAGAAGAACAAGTTCAAAACTATGTACATACCGTGAAGCCAGATGCCATTATTCATTGTGCAGCTTATACGGCAGTCGATCATGCGGAGGATAATAAAGAAGCTTGCTTCGATGTGAATGTAAATGGTACCAAATATTTGGCTACTGCCGCTAAAAAGATGGATAGTAAATTTATCTATATTAGCACAGACTATGTGTTTGAAGGAACGGGTACAGAGCCTTTTACGGAGGAAGATGTAGCTAATCCGGTTGGTTATTATGGTCTAACGAAGTATGAAGGCGAAAAAACGGTCCAAAGCTTATTAGATAAGCATTTTATTGTTCGTATCTCTTGGGTATTTGGCGTCAACGGCAATAATTTTATTAAAACGATGCTTCGTTTAGCGGAAACGCGAGACGAATTAAATGTGGTTGGTGATCAATACGGTTCTCCTACCTACACATTTGATTTGGCGAAGCTTTTATTGGATATGGTCGAAACAGATAAGTATGGAGTCTACCATGCATCGAACGAAGGGTTTACGACATGGGCAGATTTTGCGAAAGAGATTTTTCAAGTAGCAGGAAAAACCATGAAAGTGAATAGTGTTACAACGGAACAATATCCGACAAAGGCAGTTCGCCCAAAGAACTCCCGAATGTCGAAGGACAAGCTGGAGAAGAATGACTTTAACCGACTTCCCGCTTGGCAGGATGCAGTAAAGCGATATATCGCTGAATTACAAGAAGAGGTGAACTAAATGGCAAGAAAGAAAGTGTTAGTAACAGGTGGCGCAGGCTTTATCGGCGGAAACTTTGTGCAATATATGGTCAATAAATATCCAGATTACGATATTTATAATTTAGATTTATTAACGTATGCAGGAGATTTAACCAAACATAAGGAAATTGAAAAGAAGGATAATTATTATTTCGTAAAGGCGGATATTGCGGATAGAGACGCTATTTTTGCCCTTTTTGAAAAAGAAAAATTTGATTATGTGACACATTTTGCAGCAGAAAGTCATGTTGATCGTTCCATTACAAATCCTGAAATTTTTGTCGTAACCAATGTTCTTGGTACACAAGTATTATTAGATGCAGCAAAGGCAGTTGGTGTCACGAAATTTGTTCATGTATCCACAGATGAAGTGTATGGAGAATTAGATTTTGATCCAACTACTTTTTTCACAGAAGATACACCATTACAGCCTAATAGTCCGTACAGTGCAAGTAAAGCATCTTCTGATATGTTGGTTCGTGCTTATCACGAAACATTTGGTTTACCAATTAACATTACCCGTTGTTCTAATAACTATGGTCCTTACCATTTTCCAGAGAAGTTAATTCCATTAACGATTTCTCGCGTGTTAAATGAGCAAAAGATTCCTGTTTATGGAGACGGAAAGAACATTCGTGACTGGTTGCATGTATTCGATCATTGTGCAGCAATTGATTTAGTGTTGCATGAAGGAGCAAATGGAGAAGTATACAATGTCGGCGGGCATAACGAACGTACAAATCTAGAAGTAGTAAAAACAATTATTAGCACATTAGGCAAATCAGAGGACTTAATCGAATTCGTAACCGATCGTCTAGGGCACGACAAGCGTTATGCGATTGATCCAACGAAGTTAGAGGAATTGGGCTGGAAACCAACCTATACCTTTGAATCTGGAATTGCCCAAACCATTCAATGGTATTTAGATAATAAAGAATGGTGGGAGCAAATCATTAGTGGGGAATATCAGAATTATTTCGAGAAACAGTATACCTTGTAAGGATTTAATCTTACAAATAGTATTGGTAAAGTAGAAAAGGTCTGTTTTAATAGTGGAAAGTTCACTATTAGACAGACCCTTTTTTTAAGATTATATTTAAAATACTAGCTTTATTTGTTAAGAAATGTGAAGAATTAAAGATTGTAGATTAGATTTTTTGCCTTCAAAAACAGTAGTGATGGAGTATATTCCATCAGGGATACTTAACTTTGTTACTACTTTCGCTTGTTCACCCTCACCAATAAGAAAGGCGGTTTCTTTTATTTCATTATTGTTTTCACCAATTTCTTTTAAGACAATCAATCCTTTTATTTCTGTTGAACCAAAGACCTTAACATTTGGTAAATCTATCGTAACAATCGTTTGTTTTCCTTCTTTTTTAATCTCTATATTCTCATTTTTAGGATTAGCAACATTAACTACGCTATGCACTTTACTTCCAAGATCAAGGCTAAGTAATTGTGATTTGTTTGTATAGGAAACAGCTGTTCTTCCATTAACGAGTGCTGCTTCTATATACCCTTCTTGGCCCACAATCCCTCGATGGAAAGTCATTCCAAGAGCAGAAAATCTTGCTGCAATATCCCATGGATTTTTTCTTAAAGGGGAATCCATCGCTGCATTTTCCATATTAATTGTAAATTGCAAATTGCCTGTAAAAGTAATTTTAGATTCTGATAAATGCTTAATTTGCACATTAGCAGAAGATGCAGGAGTTTTCCAAGTAACTCTAGTATTTCTATCTTTTATACTTGCTTCAAAGGAATTACTATTCATTTCCTCTGTTAAATCTAAATAATGGTCAGGTACTAGTTCCTTTAGCTCAGAAGGGATAGAGCGATAAATCCGATCTTCCTTATAATCCAATAAATAAGGCTGCTGTTCATTAATGGACATTTCCGTTTCTACATCTAATGTAAGCATTCCATCTTGCCATTGGATATATTTTGCATAAGGTCTAGCTGTTATTCCTTTATCATTCTTGGCTAATGTTTTTAATGCTTCTAATTGATCATTACGTAATAGATAGGAACGCAATTGATTAATTTTATTTAGCTCATCATCTATATATAAAGGAATTAAGTCTTCTGCAACCTTTTTTGCATAGTCAAATTCAATCTGAATTCGCTCATCTGATTTATCAAGCAGCCATGCTCCCAATATTCCAAGCACCCTTGATTGATACCAATGCTTTAGCATAAAATCAAGATCTTTTTTATCTGTAATGGTCTCAGTGAAAAACGTAATCAACTTACGAATTTGATACCATTTTTCGTGAGGATCTCTACCAAAACTGCTAGAGTTATTTGCTCCAGTATCAATCCAATAATAAGTAGGATAATCTGCTAAAATCGCAACCTTGGCTCCACATGTAAAAACTTTTGAATTAAAGTAAACATCTTCCCATAATACTCTAGCACCTTCATTAAACGTTATATCATTTTCCAATAAAAATTCTCTACGATAAAATTTATGTGGCGTCATTGGTAATAGAGATTGAATACCAAGTTTTTCAGCCGAAGGGTTGTTTTCTTTAAATTGCTCCCATCCCCAAGACCATCCTTTTGTTCTAACCTCTTTAGCATTTACGACGTCCGCATTATTTGCAATTCCATATTCGTAAACTCTTTCAAATGCCTCAGGAAAAACTGTATCATCATGATCTAAATAAAGAATATAGTGACCATGTGCTAACTTAGTACCTACATTTCGAGGTCTGCTTCCCCATCCAGAATTTGGTATTTGTTGTACAATCATATTTGATCGTTTGTTTGCCAAATTTTTAAGAACTTCATATATATTGGTTGTAGATCCATCATCAATAAAGATAATTTCATATTCATCCTTACTCATTGTTTGTGCATCGATAGATTTTATTAAACGTTCTAATGCTTCTGGATCTGTGTTGTATGTAGGTATCATTACACTTATTTTAATTAATTTTTCCTTCTTTGGAGAACCCATTGAAAGGAATAGTTCCTTTATATTTCTTAATCTACGGTTCATCTACTATTTCCTCCGATATTGAAATGGTTTAAGAAAATATCCTTTTCCTAAGTAAATAATATAACATAAATATAACCTTATACACTATAAACAACTATAGTATGCTCAGTTATCATTTAATTTTATTGTATGTTTATATTTTATTTTATACAAGAAGGTAAGTGGGTTCTACGCCTTTATTATAGTAATGTACTTATTGCAGGGCAAAATAAAAATAACTAGGTAAAACTTTAATTATAAGATTTTTGATCATCATTAACTTTTGTGTCTTAAATGCTTCAAGCAGATAATTTTTTTTCCTCCATATCAATTGATATTATTAAGAATGACTTAAACAAGAAAGGATCTTGCAAAATGGCAAATTTAAATATACCTTTATCTGTATTAAACCTTGCTCCAATTCGTGAAGGACAAAATTCTAAGGAAGCAATTGAATCAATGGTGGATTTAGCACAAGCAACGGAAAAAATGGGTTATAAACGCTATTGGATTGCTGAGCATCATAATACTTCTACACTTGTAAGTTCGGCAACTGCAATCTTAATTAAGCATACGCTTGAACACACAGATAGTATTATTGTTGGTTCTGGTGGAGTTATGCTGCCTAATCATTCCCCATTAGTGGTTGCAGAACAATTTGGGACGATGGCAACGATTTATCCAAATCGAGTTGATTTAGGTCTTGGAAGGGCTCCTGGAACTGATATGCTGACTGCGAGTGCATTGAGACGCTCTCAAAAGGATTCAGTCTATACATTTCCTGAAGATGTTAACGCCCTTCTTACGTACTTTGGAACTGAAGAAGAACAAGGATATGTAAAAGCTCATCCAGGGGTTGGCACAAATGTACCGATTTACATTCTTGGTTCTTCCACTGACTCTGCTTACTTAGCGGCAAGTCTAGGTTTGCCTTATGCTTTTGCTTCTCACTTTGCACCAAGATATATGGCAGACGCAATCAAGATTTATCGCGAACGTTTCAAGCCTTCAAAGTATTTGGATAAGCCTTATATGATGGTTTGCTTGAATTTAATTGCAGCTGAGACAGATGCAGAGGCGGCCGTTTTGCAGACGTCTACCCATCAATTTTTCCTGAATGTTGTACGTGGTACACAAAAGCCGCTTCAGCCACCAGTAGAAAGTTTAGATGGCTTATGGAATTCACAGGAAGAAGAAATGGCAAAATCGATGTCAAGTGTCACTCTTTTAGGAAGTAAAGATTCTGTTCGGAAGCAGCTTACCGCTTTCCAAGACCGCTTTAATGTGGATGAAATAATGGCCGTTTCTTATATTTTTGACCCTGAAAAGCAGAAACGCTCTTATAAAATATTGAGAGAAGTGGTAGAGGGGAAATAGGTTTTACTTGAACGAAATATAGTGATATGAAAAATGATACTTGCTCTCAGGAGAACAAGTATCATTTTTCATTATTTCTCTTTATCATCTTTATCCTCGTTCTTCTTTTCCTGTTGCTGCTTTTTCTGCTCCTCCGTTATCTCAAAATCACGATCCACCGTTTTGTTTTTTAAATCCTCATTTTTAACCATATATTAACGCCTCCCTTTTTCTTATATATAGACGATTTGATGGACATTAAACATGAATAAATTGGGAATAAATGGGGTTATGTGGGTTTTGGGAGTCGGAGGGATAGTTCTCCAGCTTCCCAAAGCTTAACGAACCTCATAAAAGGAATTAGTAGAACCGTCCCTCTGAGTACTTTTAATGAAATTCGGGTATTAATATTAATAAGGTAATAGGGAGGTGATAGTTGATGGCGGAAAATAAAGGGAAGTCAGCTTTTAATAATCCACGAATGGATATGGATAATCCGGAACAATATCCTACAGAAAATGAGAGTTTATTTGATAAGTTTGAGATAGAGCAGACGGTTGATCCTATTCCAATGGAAGATTTAAAAGAAGAGCTAAGAGAAGAAAAGGCAAAACATGATACAAAAAATACGTCTTCAAGTGAAAAAAAATATAAAACAGGTATGTGACATAGAGGGAAGCAGAGGGACGCTTCTTTTGAGGTTATTAAAATAAAAAATCGAGACTTGATAAGTACTCGATTTTTTTGTTGTTATAGGTTTTTTTCTATGTGGTAAATATGTATATTGCAAATAAAAACATAAATAAAGATCAGAAGAGATTCTTCTGATCTTGAGAGAGTCGATTATTTTTTTGCGAAAACAACCTTATTTAAGCTGGAAATATTTATCCGGTCTCCTGTTTTTAGTGTAGTGGTTACACTAGTTACAGCGTAGTCATCTGATTTATTAGAAAGGATCTCATTTACTAACAAACTACTTCCTCTAAAAATAATTAAATTGCCAGAACCGCTTGGTGTTGTTATTTTATATTTTCCTGGGTTAATATCCTTCCCTACAGTCCAATATCCAGCATGGAGAGTATTTGATTTAACGTTGGATACTTGCTTAAACTGCACCTTATTTAATCCTGCAATTTCAATGACATCGTCATTTTTAATATCGGTTGTCACAGCAATAACACCGAAATCATCTTGCTCGCTTGAAAGAATTTCGTTTATAAATCGATCGGTTCCCATTCCGATAAATAAATTGCCACTACCAGAATTAGTTGTAATCTTGTAACGACCAGCAGGAAGGTCTTTGCCTGCTTTCCATGTTCCTGCACTTAAGCTTTTTACATATGGTACGGTTATCGTAGTAGTTGCGTTTTTTCCATTGGTAGTGGAAGCGGTAATTTTAGCCCTACCTGTACCTACTGCGGTTACTTTTCCTTTGCTGTCTACTTTGGCTACTTTGTCATTCGATGTTTTCCATTTTACTGTTTTATTGGTTGTATTGCTAGGACTAACTGTTGCAGATAAAGTTAGTGTTTTTCCTTTATCTAAAGTAGCGGCTGTTTTATTCACCTTTATTGATTTAGCAGCAACTGGGGTAGTAATTGTCACTTTTACCTTTACCTCTTTAGCACCTTTCACTGAAGCTGTAATGGTAGCTGTTCCTTTCTTCAAACCTGTTACTTTCCCTTTACTATCTACTTTTGCTACTTTGGTATTGGAAGATTTCCAGCTAACTGTTTTATCTGGACTATCTGAAGGGGAAACAGTTGCTTTGAGTGTTTCAGATTTCCCTTCTGTAATAGATAAACTAGTTTTATTTACTTTTGCCGTTTTTTCAGAGACAGTGACTGCAACTGTTTTAGAAACTTTTGAGTTATCTTTGGCAGTAGCGGTAATCGTTGCTTTGCCATAAGCAACTCCTTTAATATTCCCTTTTGTATCAACCGTTGCAACTTTTGTGTTAGAGCTTTTCCATTGAACCGTTTTATCAGCTGCATTTGCAGGTGTTATAGTAGCAGATACTTTGAATGTCTGATTCTTTGTGATATTTAAAGTAGACTTACTTAGTTTCAAATCAGTTGGTACAATTTTTGTAACAGTAACGGTAATGCTTTTCTTTACATTAGGATTGCCTTTTGCCGTTGCAGTGATTGTTGCATTTCCTGCTTTTACGGCTTTCACATTTCCGCTTGCATCAACTGTAGCTACTGCCGCATTATTTGTTGACCACGTCAATCCTTTATTTGTAGCATTTGCTGGCTGTATTGTAGCAGTTAATTTTTCAGTTTGGTTTACTTTAAGCGAAACACTAGATTTATTGAAAGTAATGCTTTGTGGAATGATGTTTTTTTCCGTAAAGCTTATTGTACCAATCATATAGTAGACGTATACTATGTCTCCCTTAGAGATAGTATCCGAATAAGGTTCGTCTTCTGGATATAGGATATCCGTTCTTTTTTCATTATAGTTTTTATCGTAGATGCCTATATATACTACATCTTCTTCATCATCAGGATTATCAAAATTAATGGTATAATTTCCTGCAGGTATATCGGTTCCAACTTCATAAAAACCATTGGATATTTTCTTTAAGTTAATTTTTGAAATAGAAGCGACTTCTATAGGAGAAGAACCTCGGGATAGATCGATTTCAACTATATCCCCTTTTTTTAAACTGGCAACAAATTGATTGGAACTATAGTAATTATCACTATCAATTTCTTCCTCAATAATCGTATAATCTCCTCGATCAACGTATAATGCAGCAGTACCACTGGAAATGGTAAATTTATTTAACCCAGGGGATAAATCCTTTCCTACAACATAAACCCCGGTTTTTAAAGTTTTAGCAGCAGCTTGTACATCAATAGTAGTACTTCCTGACGCTAATGAAAAAACTAATAACAGCATAACAATAGCTTTGATAGCTAGATTCCTCTTCATTCGAACCCTTCTTCCAATAATAGATTAGTAGTAATACAGAATGATTATAAACGTTTTCATTGGAAAAATCATCAAAAAAAGGGAAGCAGAGGGATGGTTCTTCTGCTTCCCTTTTTTAGGGTACTAAATTAAAAGAGAAACGTAGAACTGTCCCTCTGAGAGCATTACTTACCTTCTAGTTTTTCCAAAGCGGATGCTGCAATTGCTGCGCAAATGTCCCCAATAGTGCTTAAGAGACCAAGAACAAACTCTATCACTCAGCAATCAACTCCTTTGAGAAGATGATACCATAAAATGGAATTAGTCAGCTGGTGATGCCTTTAAAAAAGAAATCACTAGAACTGTCTCTTTGCGTCCCTCTAGAAAAACGAGCACCTGGGAAAGAACTTCTCAGGTGCTCGTTTATCAAAAATTATCACATATCCCTATCTCTGTGGAAATGCTACCGTATATTGTTTAGGAATTTCTGTTTCTTTTCGTAATTGTGCAGCAGCTTCAATGGTCCAATATGGATTGCGAAGCATGCCTCTTCCAACTGCAACTAGATCTGCATCTTCGTTTCCGATAACAGAGTTTGCTAATTCTGGTGAGTCTAATCTTCCAACTGCAATAACTGGTACAGTTAATCCTTGCTTAAATGCACGAGCTAAAGGAACTTGGTATCCGACATGTGTTCCTGGTTTACCTGCAGCAGCAATTGGACCTTCTCCACCTGCACTGACATGGAAAATATCTACTCCAGCTTCTTCATACTTTTTAGAAAATGCAACACTGTCTTCAATATCATATCCGCCCTCAACATATTCTTTACCAGAAACACGCATGATTAACGGCATATCTGCTGGCATTTCCTCTTTCACAGCTTTAATGATTTCTACACCGAATTTTGTTAGATCTTTGCCGTATTCATCTTCCCGTTTGTTTGTGTAAGCAGATTGGAACTGGTGAATTAAGTAACCATGAGCACCATGCAACTCGATTGTATCGAATCCAGCTTTAATAGCACGAGCAGCAGCCTGGCGGAATTTCTCTACCATGCCTTTTACTTCTTCTGTTGATAATTCTCTTGGTGTTTTTGACTTATCATCAAATGGAATAGCAGATGCTGATACTGGCTGTGGTGCGTCTTCTGCTTTTCTACCAGCATGGGCAATTTGAATACCTACTTTTGCGCCGTATTGATGACATGCATCTACAATGCGTTTTAATGGTGCGATATGCTCATCAGACCATAAACCTAAATCATTATCTGAAATACGACCATCGGGTTCTACATCTGTCATTTCAATAATGATTAACCCAGCTCCACCAATCGCACGACTTACATAATGGACATAATGCCAATCTGTTGCGATTCCATCTTTCTTCTCCACTGAATATTGACACATTGGAGGCATCACTACACGGTTTTTTAATTCTAATCCTTTATAAGAAAAAGGAGAAAATAGATCTTTCATATCCATGCCTTCTTTCATTGAAATTTAATTGTTTGTCTAAAAATTACCACCAGCGATCGTTTAATTCAAATATTCTGCTTTCAACAAGAAATTATTATGCACAAAAGGGGGAAAAAGATCCGTTGTCTCCCTCTAGTATGTGTGGATTTTAGAACCTTAAATACTAGTAAAAAAAATTATCCATTAAGAGAAATCAATTTTAATATTAAAATATTTTAAATATACAGTAAATTAAAGGTATATTATTTTATCTTATTAATATGTTGTTATATAATGAATATAATTACTTAAATGCGGCTTCAAGTAAAAAAAAGGCGCAACTTCACAGAGGAAGACAATTGAATACTCAAATTATTGGGGGATGGAGATGATAAAGTGAAATTACGTTCCATTATCTGTTTTCTTAAAAGACGGCATAAATTTAGCTATTACTCCAATAAGTGTGTGCGTTGCGGCAAAAAAAGAGAGATATAAGTCTATAATAAATAAATGAATTAACTTTTATAATACTCTTGATAAGGAGTATTTTTTTGTCTTAAAAGTTTTTTCTTGCTAAAACTAATGGTGTTAGTTAAAATAAAAACTAATACCATTAGTTTTATTAAGGAGGTTGATCTATTGAGAATAATCCAACGTAATTATTTATATCAGTTAACATTTCTGCCAATGATTTTTCCAGTAAACTGTTATCTGGTTGAAGAAGGAGAAGAATTAACATTAATTGATGCTGCTTTACCTTTTAGCTATAAAAAAATTCTAGCGTTTGCGGAAGAAAGAAAAAAGCCAATTACGAAAATTATTTTAACCCATGCCCATGGTGATCATATTGGATCATTGGATGCTTTAAAAGAGAGACTACCGAACGCAAAGGTATATATATCGGTAAGAGATGCTCGAATATTGAGTGGGGATCATACCATTGATAAGGAAGAGGAGCCATTTGTTTTAAAAGGTGGCCTACCAAAAAATATTCAAACAAAACCAGACGTTTTAATAAAAGATGGTGAACAAATTGGTTCTCTGTTGTGCATTGCTTTACCAGGTCATACACCTGGGAGTTTTGGATTTCTTGATAAGCGAGATAATAGTTTGATTGTTGGAGATGCTTTTCAAACAAGAGGAGGCCTCGCTGTTAGCGGTCAATTTAGAGCTTTTTTTCCATTTCCAGCAATGGCTACTTGGAATAAAGCAGAAGCGATAAAGAGTGCAAAAAAAATACTTCCTCTTAATATAAGTCTTCTTGCCGCTGGGCATGGAAACTTACTTGAAAATGCTCATCTATCCATTGAATCATTACTTGAAAGAGAAAGGGGATAACTATGTCACCACGAGCAGGGATAACAACCCAAGATATTATTACATCAGCAATAGAGATTGCCAATACAGAAGGGATAAAGGAAGTAACGATGGCTAACTTGGCGAAGCGACTTCGAGTTAAATCTCCTTCTCTTTATAATCATATTAGCGGACTTCCCGATATTATGAATCTACTCACATTACGAGCTCTCGAAAACCTCTATCAAGTACTGAAACGAGCAGTTTCCCAGGTCAAAAAAGAAGTGGCGATTCATCCGTTAAGTATTGCTTACTTAACCTTTGCTAGAGAGCAGCCAGGATTATATGAGTTAACTATCGAATCCACTTCAAAGAAAGGGGCGGAAATTACCGCTGCTGGCAATCAAATAATTGCATTGTTGACAGAAGTATTAAGCCCTTACAATTTAAGCAAGGAAGATACCATTCATGCTATTCGTGGCTTAAGAAGCATTCTCCATGGCTTTGCATCCATAGAAAACCATAATGGATTTGGGATGCCGATAGATGTGAATGAAAGTTTTTATTATTTAGTTTCTACCTTTATAGAAGGCTTAGAAAGGCATTAAATCATTTATCCTACTCTTAACGCCCCCTCAAGCTTAGGAGAATACGAACTGTCCGTAAAGGTCCGATTGGTTCAACTAACCATCAGTAGGGAGGAAGGAAAACCCCCACTGATGGAAGTGTCACTTTATTGGAGTCACTATTCGTGGTGGCTCTTTTTTATAGAGAAAAATTTGCTGAGGAAACATATATGTGGTTTAAAAAAAAAGAACGTGTTAAAATAGTTCAGTCACTTAACTAATTAATGAAATATCCTCTATTAATAATAACGATAATATTCGCAATAGTAAATATACAGCGGCTAATCGATAACATTAGTCATTTTTTAAAGAGCAAGACAGAAATAAGGCAGTGGATGCGGAGGGAAAGGAGTAAATTATGTCAATAAGGACAATTATAGCTGATAAAGACAACCGAATAAATGCCTATATTCGCCATTATCTAAAAGCACATTCAGATATTGAAATTATTGATGAGTGTAATAATGGAAAGGACTTACTAGATAAATTTATCAAGTTAAAGCCGGATTTAATTATTACAGAGGTAAATCTACCGTTCAAGGATGGATTGGAAGTAATGCAACAGTGTTATAAATTATGTAAGGATGTTAATTTTATCTTTATTGAGGAATCTGAAGAGTATGCACTAACTGCATTAGAATTAGAAGCAATAGATTATCTAATGAAACCAATTAGGAATTTTCGCTTATCAAAATCGATTAAAAAAGCAAAACAAATAATAAAAAAGCAAAAAGAGAATCAGGAATTCCACTCCATCAATAATTTGCCAGTTAAATATAGTAAGGGCATGTACTATATTAAAAAAGAAGAAATATATTTTATTGAGAAGATAGATAAGAAATGTGTTATCTATACAACTAAGGATGTATTTGAAACACGAGAAAATATCAGAGAGTTATTACATCAATTGAATGGCTCGTTTTGTTTGTCTCATCGCTCCTATATTATCAATCTAGAAAAAGTCACGGAAATTAGTCCATATAAGGAAACATATATTGCTTCCTTTAATGGAGTTAATAGACAAGCGAAAATATCCAAGCTGAAAATTGATGAGGTCAAGAAAAGGGTATTGATGTTTTTATAAAAGTAGTTCTTTTTTATCTGTTGGTTAGAAATAAATATGTCGAAATGTGGAACATTTTGTAGAAGCTCTGAAATGTATCAAGTTCTGTTTAAAATGTATGCTTTTCATTCGTAAATGACTGAAAATACGTCTCAATGGCGATATATCGAATAGACAATTAATGACAATTTCGGTACATTTACTTGTATGATTAGGTCAAATGGAGAGAATCAGGACTTTTAGTTTATTTTGGAGGATACCCTAAGTGGATATAATAAAAAGATTAAAAAGCCAAAATTTTTATCATGTATACCAGCCTATTTGGAATATAAAAGAATGGAAAATAATTGGATATGAATCATTGTTGCGTATTTCTGATGATCCAGACTTACCGTTAGAAACTTTTTTTGCTAATGCAAGAAAAGAGAATAATTTATCTAAATTAGATACCTTTCTTATCAACGATACGATTGAACACTACCAGACACTCTCAGCAAGAAGGAAGAAGCCACTATTTATCAATATATTTCCATCGACTCTATTAGATGAATTATTTGAATCGTTTATATTATCATTAGTAGAAAATTTTCCTGCCATGAAAGGCAAGATTATTTTCGAATTAAATGAAACAGTACTAGATAGTGAATTATGGGATTTACCACTATTTAAAGAAAAACTCCAGTTTTTAAAAGAAAACCAGTTTCAGATTGCATTAGATGATTTTGGAAAAGGGGTCGCTAACTTTCAAAATATCATGGAGGTGTCTCCTGACTATCTTAAACTAGATCGCTATTTTTCTAATAATTTAGCCTTTTCTCCCGAAAAACAGAAAATAGTTCATTTACTAATGGACTTTGCAGATGAAAAGATGAAAGTTATCCTTGAGGGAATTGAAGAAGAGACAGATTTAGCCATGACAAAAGCACTGAAGGTTCCTTTTGGCCAAGGGTTTCTGCTAGGGAAACCAGAAATGTTAGTATAAGCTAATCATAATGAAGGTCCATCTGTTTTCTTCTTCTACTCCTTTTAATAAAGAGTGTAATGGGCATAATATTTTTTTATCCCACTCTTAACCGGCAGTAAAATCCAACTGCAAGCTGCAGAAAATCGAGGAAGCTAGGTGGGGGATAACTGTTCGTAAAGCTCCGATGAATGCAATTAACCCCCACTAAGGGAAGTTTTCTTTATAGAAAAAGCTGTCGTAACACTTTGTTTAGATTTCGCTTTCTAACATGCGATTCAAACATTTGAGGGCAGCTATTTTTGTATAGCTAGGATGGGAGACCTGAGAGAATAGTTCAAAATGCCATTGGAATATTATCAGAAAGTAGTTATATTTTACTTAAAGACTTAGAGATATATGAGGGAGTATGGGACGAAAACCTTGTTGCTAGTAAAAGGAATAGATGGTTATGTTAAACTTTTTGGTTACTTTAGTTAGCATTTAGGACTCCTTAACTATACAATCATTACCCAGATGAAATGGGAGATAATCAAATGGATCATCAGGTGTAGTCTTATATAGAAAGGAGAAAGAATGGAAACGCTAACGATAGCGGTAGCTGAAATAGATTCACATATAAGTTCTTTTTTACAAGAATCTATTGCTATTCATTCTAGTTTTAAGATAATAGGTGAAGCAAAGACTGGTGAAGAATTATTAGAATTAATCTATCTGGAAAAACCAAATATTATTATTGTTGACTATGATTTACCCTCTATCCATTCCACTATTTTTAATAGCGCGTATAAGGATTATCTGCCCGCTTTTGAGTTGATTTTAATAGGAAGGGAAAAGAAGTTGGCAATAGAAGCATTCAATTATTCAGCAATTGGTTATTTATTCAAGCCTATCGAGGAATCACGACTGCTATCCCTACTATATAAAATAAAAGAATCACATTCCCTAATTAAAAGAACTACTCAGAACGGAAAGGACAAGAGAATTCTAATAAAGTTAAGCAATCGTTTTTTCTATTTGCGAATAGAAGATATACTATACATAGAGATAATAGCTCGAAAGACAATCATTCACACTGTTAAGTCATCCTATGAAACAACGGAGGCTTTTCTATCTTTTGCTGATCGATTACCTTGGTATTTTTATCGTACCCACCGTTCCTTCCTTGTAAACCTAAAGAAAATTGCTCGAATTGAATTATTCGGTGAATCTTATTTGGCCTATTTTGAGGGAACAGATAAAAGCGCAAACATTTCAAAATTAAAAATTCGAGAAGTTCATTCTTTGCTTATTCGATAAGATTATTTGAAAGGAAAGAAGAGTAGAAAAGACTCGTAGAGGGACGGTCCTATTGTGGACTGTTTTTTCTGCTTTTTGCATATCGAGCTTCTTATGATAACGAAATAGTCCTCACAAGAATCAGCCCCCGATTCCAAACAAAAAGGGAAGCGAGAGAACCGTCTGAGGGCACTGAAAAACTGGCTAGTTAATGATGATGGACGATAGCCACTTATTAAACATAAGATGATGGATTTGTTTTCCGAGGCTTGGCGCTCGCTTTCCATGGGGCGAGCGCCAAGCCTTCTTGTGCGGGGTCTCGGACTTTCTCGCAGCTCCCATAGGAGTCGAGCGGACGCCTTTCCAAACCAACCTTATTTTCACTTTCAAATATGCTTGCTCTTCATTTCACACGAAAAAAAGAGCTTTTCAGTGGTCTCGAACCGTCCCTCTGCTTCCCTTATTCCTTAATAAGAAGATAGATAAAATATGGTGCTCCTAAGCAGGATAAAACAAGGCCGACTGGTATTTCTGAGCCAACCATCAGGCTTTTTGCGACTATATCTGATGTTAAGAGCAGAAGGGCTCCTATTAATGCTGCTACTGGTAGTAGTCGCTGGTGTTTTGGACCGACAAGCAGTCTTGCTAAATGTGGAGCAAGAAGTCCTAAAAAGGAAATTCCTCCGCCGACAGAAACACAAGCTCCTGAAAGTCCGACAGCAATTAGTAAAAGTATTCCTCTTTCTCTTTCAATGGAAACACCGAGCCCTTTTGCAAGGTTATCTCCTAACTGCAATAGATTAATTGATTGAAACTTACTCATCGCGATCGGAACTAGAATAAGTATCCAAGGTAAAAGGGCAAGAACATAACTCCAGCTTGCACTCCAGATACTCCCTGATAGCCAAATAGTTGCTTGGGTAAAATCACGAGGATCCATCATTAATTGAAAAATGATGATCAAAGCACCAAAAGCAGAATTAATGCCGATACCAACCAATACTAAGCGAACAGGTGTAACCCCATCTTTCCATGCGATTATGTATATTAAGATGGCGGCAACTAACGCTCCAGCAAGTGCAAAAAATGGCATAATATAAACAGATAAGGGACCAGCTTGAAAAGAACTTCCTTGAATAAAGAAGATATAAAGAATAACAGCAAAACCAGCACCTGAATTGATACCGATAATTCCTGGATCGGCTAAACTATTTCTGGAAATACCTTGTAAAATTGCCCCGGCAATAGCCATTCCAATTCCTATTAAAATGGCGATGACTGTTCGTGGAAGTCTAAAATTATATAAAATATTAAAATTTTGAGTGGAGCCTTTGCCAGTAAAAGCTTCGATAACTTCTATTGGGCTAATTTTTATGGTTCCCATATTTAAACTAAGAAAAAACACAAAAATAATTGCTCCAATTAAGATAGAGCTAACGATATATAATTTCCTGTTAGTTGAATTTGAAGAAGGCATTATAGACCTCTCCCTTCTCGACGTGCTAAATAAAGAAAGAAAGGAACCCCAATTATAGCAGTTATTGCTCCTAATGGTGTTTCAAAAGGAGGGTGAATTAAACGTGCAATTACATCTGACAGCACTAATAAAAGAGCACCTACAACTGCCGAACAAGGAATAATTAAACGATAATCCGATCCTACGATAAAACGAACGATGTGAGGAACAACAAGTCCTACAAAGCCTATTGTTCCACCAACTGCAACTGCAGCCCCAGTTAAAAGTAAAACAACAATGGTGCCCAATAGCTTCACAAAACCAACTTTTTGCCCTAAACCTGCAGCAACGTCCTCCCCTAAGCTTAAAATCGTAATGGATTTGCTAATGAAAAAGGCAAGCATTAATCCTAAAATTGCTACAGGAATAAGTAATTGTATATTAATCCATTGTACGCCAGCGACTCCACCTGCATACCAAAAGCTAATATCTTTTGCTACATCAAAACGAAGGGCGATGCCAGTTGAAATTGAACCAAGAAGTGCACTAATAGCCGTACCGGCAAGGGCTAATTTCATTGGTGTTAATCCCCTTTTGGAGAGAGCACCGATTAAAAACACTAAAGCCGAGCCTAAACCTGCGCCAATGAAAGCAAATAACATAATAGTCAGATTTGAAACAAAAGGCATAAAAGCAAAGGCAATAGATACGGTAAACATAGCACCAGATGTTACACCCATTATGGATGGAGAAGCAAGCGCGTTTCTCGTCATTCCTTGCATTATCGCACCTGAAACAGCAAGACTTGCTCCGATAAAGGCTGCCGCAAGCGCTCTCGGCAAGCGTAAACGATAAACGATTTGATGTGCGGTTGAAGTACTATCATAATGAAAAATCCCTTGCAAAACAGTTGAGAAGTTAATGTCTGCGACACCTAGTATGATGGACATACAAATAGAAAAAAACAGCAAAATGAGTCCAATCATAATAACTAAAGTTGCTGCTTTTGGTCGAAATACCGTCGCTTTTTCGCTTTCTATAGAATGACTTTTACTCATGAAGAACCCACTTTCCAATTAGATAAAATAAAGATAATAATAATATGTAAATTGTCGAATAATAAATAACGGTTGTAAACTTTTTAATTAATTTTACTATAAAATTAGCTGAAAATCGATATTTATATTGAAAGTGATAATCGTTATCATTTATAATCTAGTTATATCATATTAGGAGGATACATAATGAATAACCGCAAAGGGAAGTTTATATTATTTACATGCTTGTTACTTGTCTTCACAGTGTTAGCAGCATGTGGAAATAATAATAGTAAGGAAGAGAATGGAAATAAAGAGAACGAATCTTCCGAAGAAGCGAAGGATCGTACAGTAACAGATGCAATTGGAAATGAAGTGACAGTTCCAGCAGAGCCTAAAAGTGTTATTGGCTCTTATCTAGAAGATGACTTAGTAGCCTTAGGAGTTACTCCAGTTGCACAATGGTCCATTCAAGAAGGAAAAGGAGTGCAAGACTACCTTCAAGAATATTTAAAGGATGTTCCAACTATTGATTCTGCATTGCCATACGAAGCAGTATCTAGTTTTGCTCCTGATTTAGTATTAATGTCTTCAGCATCAGTAGTAGAAGGGGCGAAATATGATCAATATGCAAAGATTGCTCCAACATATGTAGTTGCTAAAGAAAATAATAATGACTGGCGCACTAGACTACAAACAATAGGAGATGTAGTAGGGAAAAAAGAGGAAGCAGAAAAAGTACTAGCTGACTATGATAAAAAAGCCGGAGAAGCAAAAACAAAAATTCAAGAATCCATTAAGGACGAATCAGCAGCAGCAATCTGGCTTGTATCCAATCAATTATTTATTGTAGGAGAAAATGTATCAAGCGGTGCGGTCCTATATGGAGATTTAGGATTGAAAGTACCAGAAGTTGTAAAAGAAATTTCTGCTACAGCAACAGGTAACTGGTCAGCAATTTCATTAGAAAAATTAGCACAACTTGATGCAGATCATCTTTTCCTCATCAACAGTGATGGAGAAGGAGCAGAAGTATTAAAAGATTCCTTATGGTCCAATATCCCAGCCGTGAAAAACGGAAACATTTACGAATACAGCCCAGACTCAAGCTGGCTATACTCTGGTCCAATCGCTAACACACAAATTATTGACGACGTTGTGGAAAGCTTAGTGAAATAAGCATATGCTCTTTGCTTTTGTAGTGGAGGGAAGCAGAGGAATGATTCTACTGAGGACATTTCTCTAAATTATAAAACGCCAAGAAAAAGGATGAATACTTTTTTCTTGGCGTTTTATTTTTTGTAGGAAGTTTAGTTTAAATAAATAAAACTCCATGAATTGTCCTCACAAGAACGGTCCCTATGATTCCCTTCTTCTATAATATCGAAATCTTGAAACGAGCATGTCCATAACGATTTGATAGATAAAGGAGTGGGTTTGGATATCTGTTTGATGTGGGAAGAGAATGGAATCGGCAACAAAATCGTAGTCATTTACCTTTGGATTGGAGGAGATGACGACGATTTTTGCTTTTGTATTTTTAAATACATTTTTCTTAGGAGTTCCTGCCCGAAGTTGTTGTTTTTCTAAGAAGTTTCCTGAATTAGAAAAGATAATGATTAGCGTATCCTCTTCTGCTTCTGCGATGTATTCCTCTTGCTTGATATCACTTTGAAAGGTAACAATGAATTTCCCATTATAAGCTAATTTATATTGTAGATCAAAGGCGGCTGATTCTGAAAATAACAAGCCAAATGAAGCAACATTTTTGAAATGAAGGACATCCCTTGCTAGTCTGTCAATGGCTTCTAAATCAATTTGCTTTTTGTATGCTTCAATATCTTTTATGATGGCATCAAAGTAGCTTTCTGTTCCTAATTTTTCAATAGAGGACAAGATATTAGAGACATAATTCAAATCATTTTGATAGCGGTTCTCAATAAAAGGCGCTGCATCCTTTAAGTCAAAGTAGTCATCAAATCCAATAGAGCGTGCAAATTTGGAGATAGTTGACTTTGAAACAGTGCAAAGTTTAGCTACTTCAGAAATGCTTAAGTGCGAGATTTCGTTATAATGATTTAATAAAGTAATGGCAATATGATAATTTGTTGAATCTAATCGCTCATTGTTAAGGATAGTAAGTAATCGTACAATTAGCTGCCCCACCTATATAATCCCTCCTATAATGTAACGGTTTCCAAAAATCGAAATTTCAATGAAAACGTTAACTCTGTTGCTATATTTAATGTGTAGAAGAAAACTTCATAAAAGTAAAAGGAGCGTTCAACATGTCAAAAGATTATGGCAAGCTTTCTCAAGAAATCATTGACGGCGTTGGTGGAGAGCAAAACATTATCAGTTTATATCATTGCGTAACAAGACTACGCTTTAAGTTAAAAGATGAAGCGATTGCTAAGACCAATAAAGAAAAGATTCAAAAATTACCCGGAGTTCTTTCCATTGTCGAATCCAATGGTCAATTCCAGGTCGTAATCGGAAACGAAGTAGCAGATGTGTATCAGTATATCATGGATAAATACAAAATAAAAAGTGCTTTAGGATCTGATGCAGATGCACCTAATGATGGAGAATCAGAAGATAAGAAATCAGGGAATGTCTTTATTCGTTTTTTTAATGTTATATCCTCTATCTTTAATCCAATCATCATTGCGCTTGCTGGCGCTGGGATGACCAAGGCTCTTCTTGTTTTATTATCACAGTATCATATATTGGATGCAGAAGGTAGTACGTATAAAATACTTTCAGCTGCAGGGAATAGTGTTTTTTACTTTTTACCCCTCTTTCTAGCAATCAGTGCTGCCCGGGTATTTAAAGTAAATCAATTTGTTTCATTAGCAATTGTAGCTTCTTTATTAGAGCCTAACTTTGTTGGACTTGTAACGGAAAATGGAACTACTGTTGATTTTCTTGGCATTCCGACAGTTTTAATGACTTATTCTGGAACAGTAATTCCGGCAATTGTTGCCATTTATGTTTATTCTCACTTAGAGAAAATTTTAAAGCGCTTTATTCCAAAAAGCATTCAAATTTTTGCCCTCTCAATGGTTGCGTTGCTAATTATGGTACCCCTTACAGCAATGGTGATTGGCCCTATAGGTGTAGGGTTAGGTAATGGATTAGGAAGCATGATGAATTTAATTAGCAGCAAAAGTGGCTTATTAGCTGGACTTATCATTGGAGCTGGTTGGACATTCCTCGTAATGTTAGGCATTCATTGGGGCATTGTTCCAATCATGATAAATAATTTAGCAACATATGGATTTGATACGCTACGTCCGATGATTGCTGCTGCAACATTTGCCAGTGCTGGTGTTGCATTAGGTGTGTTTTTACGTAGCAGAAATAAAGGAACGAAAAGCTTAGCTTTAACTTCTATTGTACCTGCATTACTAGGTGGAATTACAGAGCCGATTGTATATGGCTTATCTGTAAGGTTTAAACGGCCACTTATTGCACAAGCAATAGCAGGTGGGATTATGGGTGCATTTATGGGCGCTATGCAGACAAAAGCGATTGTCTATGTGTTCCCGGCATTAACCACGTTACCTGCTTTTCTTGGGGATACTTTTATCTATTATGTGATAGGAATAGCTGGTGCATTTATATTAAGTGCGGTTTTGACTTATTTTATTGGAATTAAAGAAGAGGAACAAGATTTGACAATCAATAAAAAAACAGATGAAGGTAAAATGGATCTGCCGGTAATCGGACAAGCAATTTCTTTAGATGATGTTAACGATGAGGTATTTTCATCAAGAGCAATGGGAGATGGTATTGCCATTGTTCCTACAAAAGGGATTCTCTATTCGCCGTTTGATGGAAAAGTTGAGGCTGTATTCCCGACTGGTCATGCTTTCGGCTTAAAATCGAATACAGGCGTAGAGATGTTATTGCATATCGGAATTAATACGGTGGAGTTAAACGGAAAAGGATTTAATGCAAAAGTAAAAGTGGGAGATTTGGTAGAAAAAGGACAGGTTCTGGGTGAATTTGATTTAGAGGCAATACAAAAAGCTGGTTATGATCCAACAACGATGATGATTTTTACAAACTTATCTGCTGAAGTTCAAGAGGAGATCATTACAACAAATGACAAGGAAATTATTCATTTAATGAAATGGCAAAATAGTGGAGGTGCAACAGTATGAGTAAGTTTCCAAAAGAATTTCTATGGGGAGGAGCGATTGCTGCCAATCAGGCGGAAGGTGCATATTTAGAGGGTGGGAAAGGCTTGAGTGTAGCAGATATCCTCCCTGTAGGAAAAAATCGATTTGATGATTTAAAGCTAGAGATTCGTGAAGGTGTTTTTTATCCAAGTCATGAGGCAATTGACTTTTACCATACGTATAAGGAGGATATTGCATTATTAGCTGAGGTTGGACTGAAATGTTTTCGAACATCTATTGCATGGAGTCGAATTTTTCCGAATGGAGATGAAGCAGAACCAAATGAAAAAGGGTTAGCCTTTTATGAAGATATGTTCCGAACTTTGCGTTCTTTCAACATAGAACCGGTTGTGACTCTATCGCACTTCGAAACACCACTCCATTTAGTAAAAAAATATGGAGGATGGAAGAATCGACAGTTAATTAGTTTTTTCGAAAAATACGCTCAGGTTGTGTTTGAACGTTATCAAGGTTTAGTCAAATATTGGATGACTTTTAATGAGATTAATCATACCCATACACTTCCTTTGTTAGCCGCAGGTCTTCATATTGAGGGAGAGGGTGAGCAGCAGAAACTGCAAGATATGTATCAGGCTAGCCATCATATGTTTGTTGCTAGTGCGAAAGCTGTAAAAATTGCACACAGCATTGATAAGTCCTTACAGGTCGGCTGTATGCTTTCCTTGAGTCCTATTTATCCGGCAACTTGTAATCCAAAAGATGTTTTTGAAGCAAACGAATTAAGAAGAAGATCGTTATTTTATAGTGATGTGCATATTAGAGGAGCATATCCTTCCTATTTCAAACGGATTGTAGAGGAGAACGATTTAGTTCTCGATATTCGAGAAGAAGATTTACAGGTAATAAAAGAGGGAGCATGTGATTATTTAGGATTTAGTTTTTATCGAAGTTCTCTTCACGAGGCTGGGATGAAAATTTTAGGTAATACTGGTGGTTTGCTAGGAAAGAAAAATCCTTATTTAAAGGAAACACCGTGGGGCTGGCCGATTGATCCACTCGCACTTCGATATGTTTGTAATGAACTAACAGACCGCTATCAAAAGCCGCTATTTATTGTGGAAAATGGAATCGGTCTACATGACAAAGTAGAGAAAGATGGCAGAATTATTGATGTCGAGCGAATGCAGTATTTAAAGGATCATGTAGAAATGATGGCAGAAGCAATAAAAGATGGCTGTAAAATCATAGGCTACACTTGGTGGGGACCAATTGATATTGTCTCAGCAGGAACAGGAGAGATGGAAAAACGCTACGGATTTATTTATGTAGATAAGCAAAACGATGGAACCGGTAGTAGGAAACGAATAAGAAAAGAAAGTTTTTATTATTATAAAAGAATCATTGAATCAAACGGGGAAAACTTAGAACTTCCTGAATCAGCAGAAAAGGTGGAGATATAAATGGCAATGAAAAGTTATTTTCCGAAAGATTTTCTATGGGGAGGAGCGATTGCTGCCAATCAGGCAGAAGGAGCTTGGAATGTAGACGGGAAAGGCATGTCTGTTGCAGATGTAGCTATGTATAAGCCGAATATTGATAAAAAGGATTATGTTAGTCAGTGGCATGTAAGTCCAGAGCAAATTGAAGAAGCAATGAAAACAGAGGATACAGTCTATTATCCAAAAAGAAGAGGAATTGATTTTTACCATCGCTTTGAAGAAGATTTGGCATTATTTGAAGAAATGGGCATGAAATGTTTACGTGTATCGATCGCCTGGACACGATTGTTTCCAAATGGACCCGAAGAAAAACCAATTCAAGCGGGAATCGCCTTTTATATCCGCCTTTTTAAAGAGATGAGAAAAAGAAATATTGAACCACTTGTTACTTTATCTCATTATGAAATGCCATTGTATTTAGTAAATCACTATGACGGATGGGTATCAAGAGAAGTTGTTGATATGTTTGTGAAATATGCAAAAGTTTGTTTCGAACACTTTGGAGAGTATGTGAAATATTGGCTTACTTTTAATGAAATCGATAGTGTTTTCAGACATCCTTTTACTACTGTAGGAGTAGTAGAAGAGAAGTATTCTAGCAAAAAAGAAGCAGAAAACGCTATTTATCAAGCCCTTCATCACCAATTTGTTGCTAGCAGTCTAGCTACTAAATATGCACATGAAATGATTAAGGATGCGCAAGTTGGCTGTATGTTAACTAGGACGCTTGCCTACCCGCTAACCTCCAATCCAGAGGATGTAGTCCTTGCGCAAAGGCACAATAGAGAAAATTATTTTTACTCTGATGTTCAAGTGTTTGGCGAGTATCCACTGTTTATGAAACGCTATTTAGAAGCAAATAATATTGTTATAGAAAAGAAAGAAGGGGACGACGAAATTTTAAAGCAACATACGGTAGATTTCGTATCCTTTAGCTACTATATGTCGATGATAAAAAGCGTTGATGAGGAATCGATGGAAAAGGTTGGCGGTAACTTAATTACGAGTGTAAAAAATCCATATTTGGATATCAGTGATTGGGGCTGGCAAGTAGACCCAGTTGGTTTACGTATTTCACTTATTGATTTGTATGATCGCTATCACCTTCCACTATTTGTAGTAGAAAATGGCATAGGGTCAATAGATGAACTAGTGGACGGCCAGGTTCAAGATGATTATCGGATTGACTATTTCCGAAGACACTTCGAGCAAATGAATCTTGCATGCAAAGAAGGTGTAGAGATGATGGGATATACATCATGGGGCTGCATAGACATCGTAAGTGCATCCACCTCCCAAATGAGCAAACGATATGGATTCATCTACGTCGATGCAGATGACCTTGGAAACGGAAGCTATAACCGAATCAAAAAAGATTCCTTCTACTGGTACCAAAAAGTAATTGAGAGCAATGGGGCAGAGCTTTAGATTACAAGTAATTTTTTACTGTAAGGGAAAGAGAGTATAAGGCAATCTCTTTAAATCAGTAAAGAGAATCAGTCTTTGGGTAATTATACTTAACAAGTATAGAACAATCGCCGGTTTAACCGGCGATTGTTATTTCCATAAAACACTAGTAACAACTACTGAATATAGTAAATGAAGTTATCTTAAAGCTAAAAGATTAATATATGTTGCAGGAGAGTTTTAACAATGTCACCAGTCATTATGATAATCGTACTATAAAGTAAATAAAGTATCTCTAATTCCATTCGTTTCAATACGTAATTGGGTAGCACTAGCGTTGTTTTTCTGAACATAAATCACTAACTTGCCACCATTTGTGGTTCTAAAAGCCTCGGTATAATCCGTTACATCATCTAATTTTCCATTTTCTATACCTAAGAGTTTACCATTTTGCACAGATACGGTTACTTTTTGACTAATATTAGAAAGTTTTTCCTTTCTATCTATAAGAGAACATTCGATTTGAGCTACATCTTGATCAATATCAGGAAATACGAATTTTAGTATATCGATTAACTTCGCAGGAATTTGCCATTTCTCTAGCTTTACTTGTGCTGGATATAACACAGTAGATATTTCTTCTTCTACCTTTTGGTTACCTTTATATCCGAAAGCTTTGATAGAAGAATCTGTTGCAGCTACACATGTAACAAAGTAACCAAAGTCTTCATCATATACTAATGGAGTTCTCTTTCCATTTAGTTCAATTTCAACCTGTTCACAATTAGAAAAACATATTACTTCCACTCTTTCCCCTATACAGTAATCCCATTTTTTAGCTAATTCCTTTATCGGAGCATTACTATTAGTATCGGTTTCTAAAGGACGAGTAACTAAGTAAATCATAGGATTCTCCGTCCACCAGCTTTTTCGAAGAAAATAACGAGACTTCTCATTTCCGGCTAGATCTAATAGTCCTGCAGAGGATCCATGTATTGGCCAGCCGCGAGCTTCTCCTAGATAATCGATACCAGTCCATAAGAACTGTCCAGGTATATAAGAAGTATCTCGAACGATCTTCCATTGTGAATAACCGTGCCCATTTTCACTACCTATAATTGGTTGATTTGGGAATAGTTTATGGTGTTCTTCATAGAGATGCTCTTTATAATTGTAGCCTATTAAATCAAGGTCATTAAGTAAACCTGTCTGACTGGATAACTCAGGAAAAGCAGCTGCTAAAGTTACAGGTCTTGTCTCGTCGATACTTCTTACTATTTTTATCAAGTTATTAGCAATTGTTGTAAGTCTACAAGTATCAGGTCGATTTGGATTATAGATTCTTTCTTGAGCGGGCTTGTTCGCATCATTATTACCTGTCATTTCTTCAAATAATGGATTGGCATAAGGATCATTAGGATAATCAATCTCGTTTCCGATACTCCAAGCAATGATAGAGGGATGATTTCGATTTCTTATCACCATATTTTTTAAGTCCTCTTGATACCAATTCGGAAAATGATGAGCGTATCCTTCTGTTTTTGGTGGGTAAACATTATGTCCTTGCCACCACTTGTTTTTTGGGTTTTCCCACTCATCGAAGGCCTCATCAATGACTAGAAAACCTAAAATATCACATAAGGTGTATAGCTCAGGGGCATGCGGATTATGAGCCATTCTAATAGCATTACAACCCATCTCTTTTAATTTCAGGAGCCTCCTTACCCATACAGACACAGGTACAGCAGTTCCAAAGCAACCAGCATCTTCGTGGAGACACACCCCTTTTAACTTCATATTTATGTTATTAAGGAAGAATCCATTATTTGCATCGAAATTAGAAGTTCTAATGCCAACATGATTAATATATTTTGAATGAAATTTGTGACCGTCGACTTCATAATATAGATTAGTAGTGAGTACATAAAGATTTGGTTCATCGGTTGACCATAATCTAGGATTATCTAAACTCTCTTTAAATGAAATATTGGATGTTTTAAGAGGTTGTAGCTTTATCGTTTTTTCAAAATAATATGTTTGCTTTTCATTCATAGAAACTAATTCATTAACAATGGTCACATTACTAATGGTTGAATATGTATTTGTAATCGAATGGTCGATACAAATTTTGGAAGAGTCACTTTTGTATTCAAGTGTAGAAAATGTCGTTCCGTATTTTTCAATGAAAATAGGATCATGAATTTCCAACCAAACGTTTCGAGTAATACCAGACCCGTTATACCAACGGGAGTCAGCGATATCTGAATGGTCTACTCTTACAGCAATGACTAGTTCGTTATCTGGTGCATACTTTAGAAATTCCGTTAAATCAAACGTAAAAGACGAGTAACCAGATGGTCGAATACCATGGTTGTATCCATTAATCCACACTTGAGCATTCTTATAAACACCATCGAAGGTCAATTGGACGACACTATTATCTTTAATAGAGAAGTCTGTTAATGGAATGTGGCATCTATACCAGCCGATGCCTCCTGGTAAATAACCAGTCCCGCTAGAATTATTTTTACTAAATGGATTTGAAACGCTCCAGTCGTGGGGAATCGTTACAGCTTGCCAAGATTCATCCGCATAATCTTTTTGCCAAGCTATAGAATCGTCGCCTTGAAAGAACAACCAATTAGAAATCTTATAGTTTTTCATTTCATGATCACTCTCTTTCCAAATGTTTAGTGTTTTTGTTATGAAGCAACTAGAATAGTATGAATACTTAAAATAATTATACTAATAAATGTTTTATTTGTGTGTTTTTTCCAACAGTATATGTTTTCAATACATGAATAGCTTTATTAGAGTAAATAAAAGAATCGTACACTTTTATTTATAAAGGAGTAAGCGTTACATTCTTTGAAATTTCACCAATAGTGATTTGCAGGGTATTATTATTCCATTCTATTTTATAGTCACTTGGGATTTCGATTGTTTTATTAGAACCTAAGTAAATGGAATTCAAGATGTGTTTTCCAGGAGCTAATTTCCCTCTAAGAGCTGGAAGAACCGTTTTTGGATAAAGTATATTAGTATTGGGTTCTGGATAAATAAGTGTTGCTTCTAAGTTGGATACCATTGAGATTAAGCCTGATATACCAATGGAAGATTGATAGAATATACTATTCTCTTGTTTGGTAATAACTTGAGTTCCGTCATCTGGACAAGAGAAACCACCTTCAAAAATATGAAGAGGTCGCTTAGATTCGATAATATGGATTCTTACGTGCCAAGGAGAAACAGGGATAATAAAGCTCTTTACTGTTACATCATCCCACGGCTTCCAAAGAGAATAGACAAACTCTTCTTCAACTGTATACTCTTCATAGCCAAAGGGAGGTCGAAAATGAAATTCTGATTCAGAAAGAGCTAAAGTATTGTCAAATGCGCCTTGTTTCGGTAATACATATCCTTTTGCAACACTAAATCCAAACGTTGTTGAATAAACAAATTTCCCATATTTAGCTTCACCATGTGCGTGTTCATGTGAATGCTGACCTGCTGTGAAAGCTTGAAGCTCAGAACTGTCTTCATTATGAACGAGGAGCATTCGAGAGTATGGATTCTGCTCTTTTTTTGAGAACTTAGGTTGTATCTCAGGTGCCTTCCAAAAATCATGATTATCTGGTAAAGCTAAAAGGATAAAGTTTTTAAGTGCCCAGTAAGGGGAACCTGGTGCATTATACCCTTCAGCCATTACTAAATTTGGATAGTAATAGCCAATTGATAGAAAACCTTCTGCGGTAAAGATTGGTTTTTGAAACCATTCACGCATATTATTTGTCAAAAGATATTTTGCTTCTGATAAGGATACATCTTCTATGTTGATATCGGAATAAATAGCTGCAGCCCAATAACTTGATTGAGCAAATCGATAGGTAAGGCTGCGACCAAATGGAAGAGCAGTGCCATCCTTCACAAACCAATTCTTAAAAGATTTACCAAAAACTTTTCCGCGCTCTTTATATTTAGAAATACTTACTGAATCTCTTTTATAGAATGTGGAAAAAAGTAACCCATAATAATGCATGGCAAAAGGAATATAATAATCAATTTGGTTATCGTAACCATCAAAGTACCATCCGTCATCTAAATAATATGAATCGAGTTTTATAAGGTCTTGTTCGATTTGTTCATTTTTAATAGCTAAATTGGCTTCTTCAAAAAAAGTGTTTACTAGAATTCTGAAAAACAGCCAATTTGTATGAGGAATAGTGTGATTATTGATTTGATTCATCCATTGAAATATATCTTTTTGCCGACTTGAATCCAATTGATCCCAAAAAAATTCTTTCGTTAAAAGTAAGTAACAGGAAAGGGCACCCATTTCAACAAATAACTGGTCATAATCATGTAAGTGTCCCCAATAAAATTTGGATGTTGGGTTCGTTCCTTCCATAATTCCTTTATTGGCAGCTTCAAAGTATTCTTTATATTCATTTATTTTGGAAGCCGAAGATCCTAATGGTCCTAATCCCCACAAGGTTCTTAAGAAACCTTCAATATCCCTTCTGGTCTCTCCATAGACGGAACCACTATCACTCATATGGAATCGCCCTGGAGTCTTTTGCTCATCCATCAACCGATAAACTGGGTCAATTAAATCAATTAATGCTTTCTCAAAATCTTTTTTAGTAAGGAGAGGATTTGATTTAAGTTGTGTATTAAAGAGCATTCCAAGAATCTCCTAACCAAAAATTATTATTAATACCATTAAGCGCATAGATACCTTGGGTAAAGAAATAGTCTCCGTAGATTAAGCCAGTATCTAAATTCTTTTTCTCTGGCCAATGGCTTGTTCCGTGAGAAAGGAGTGCATGATTTGTGTCCTCTTCAATCGTTGCGGCGTGTTCATATAGTCGTTTTAATAAGTCCTTTCCGAAATTCAAATAAAATCTTTTTTCTTCCGATGGTGCGTATTGTGAAATCAATAAGGAGCCACAAGCAGCTATTGCTGAAGCAGAAGAATCTCGATAGTCATATTTCGTGTCGTTAGTATTTGAAGGAATTCTGAAATCCCAAAGAGGAATGGAATCCTGTTGTACATGTAGGGCGAAATGATTCGTAACCTTCATTGCACAAGATAAGTAATGTTCTTCTTTTGTATAATGATAGGCAATCGCAAAACCGAAGATAGCCCAGCCGCAGCCACGTGACCATGAGCTGTTCTCTGAATAGCCCTGACCCCCAAGCTTTTCAATTAATTCACCTGTTAATGGATTAAATTTAACCATTTGATGAACAGAACCATCGTTTCTTATGAAGTTCTTTAAGACCATATCGCAATGGGCTTTTGCGGCAATCATGAAGCGAGGATCACCTGTTTCCTCAGAGGCCCAAAAGAGTAATCCCATGTTCATCATACTATCAATGATAACGATCCCGCTATTATCATCAGTTCCATGCCAATTGTTCCATGCTTTAAAAAAATGACCAGCGCTATTAAACCTTGCGAGCAACATATTGGCAGCAAGAAGGGAGGTATTTTTCGCTGTTTCATCAGCTGTTATTTGATATCGAGCTAGGCTCGTCAGCGTCCACATAAAACCAATATCATGATCGACTTTGTTTGGGTCATTTAATAAGTAGCCCATTTTGTGTTCAAGCTGAGTGGCTAAATTTTTGAAAACGTCTTCATTTGTAGCGTGATAAACATTCCATAAGATTCCAGGCCAAAAACCTGCTGTCCACCATTGCGGACTTTCCTTATCATAATGTCCTTGCTTTGTTGCATGTGGGAAGGATTCACCAATATCGATTACATTTTGGGTTGTTTTTTTTTCAATAAAAGCTCTAGCGTCTATTAACCATTTGTCCATAAAATGTACGTCCTTTCGAAATTCAAGTTTGTTTCAAAGATGGAGATAAGCATAATAGTTGGTAAAATCTATTTCATTTCATAGTTTACTACTTTTATATATTACTACTTTTACTAAAAAAAACAAAGTGTAATTTTGGGTTAATCCTATATTATCAAGTGTTATTATCATTAATATTTATTTTGATTAATATCCAATAGGTAAAAAATAAAAAAACAACTGTTTTTTTATAGAATTTTTACTGAAAAAATATTATAATTCAAAAAAGAATCAATGGAGGTGAATGGAATGCTTAAGTTAGGTATTAGAGATAAATTTGGAAATATAAAAAAAGGAATCAATGATTATGAAGAAGAAAAACATTCCTTAGAAAGTATGGGAGAAAATTTTTGTTATATCGCTTCTCAAGATTTTGTATATGAGGATGGAGATGAGATAGAGGTATTTGTAGAAAAAAAGAACCAGTTTTTGATGGTCAAGCTAGATGAAAGTATGGATAGCACAATTGTCTTTATTCCAGATCATTTTTGGAAGTACAAAATAAAAATGGAGCAAACCTCAAAGGAGGCTATTCCGGATAACCGTTTTACAAACAAAAGACATTATTTATATGTAAGGAATGCTACGAATGAAGAGATTAATCGATATCAAAACTGGGCATTAAATCCGCATGACCAAAAGGACTTCTTGGGAGCTTTTCCCCATGCAAGTGCAAATGTAGAAACTAGAAATGATGCAACTTTCTTTGCTTGCAATGCGATTAACGGGATACATGCTAATAATAGCCATGGTTCTTATCCATACCAATCTTGGGGAATAAATCAACAGTCAGATGCGACATTTACGATCGATTTTGGAAGACCGGTTGAGGTTGATAAGGTTAGTATTACAATTAGAGCAGATTTTCCACATGATAGTTATTGGACAGAAGTCACAATGTTATTTTCAGATGAATCGTGCGAAACATTCCGTTTACAAAAAACAAAAAACCCTCAATCTTTTGTTTTTAAAAAGAGAACGGTAACATATGTGCAATTAACAAAATTGGTCAAAGCAAATGATGTATCACCTTTTCCTGCCTTGACCGAATTAGAAGTGTATGGATTAAATAAAATATAATTAGTAGTTCTTCGTTATTCACGTGGTTTTGCTGTAGAATCTCTATCTATTAATTCAGTGGTTAATATGATTCTTCGGTCTATCCTTGGAGAGGTAATTCTTTGATTCAGTGTCTCCATGCCGATTTCTCCCATTTCTTCAGTGAAAATTCGTATCGTTGAAAGGGGAGGGTTTGTATATTGGCTAAAAGCTAGATCGTTGATTCCAATAACAGAAATATCTTCTGGTATTTTTATATTATTTGCAGTTAAAACATTCATGATACCGATAGCCATGGCGTCATTACCAGCAAGGATAGCAGTAGGAAGGTCCTTTCCCCATTTAGCTAAGGCTTTTTTGGTTAATTCCGCACCAGTTTCAACGGAGAGATAAGTATTTGTTTCAACAAAAAAGTATTTATCATCATAGTAACTAATTTGTTTCATTATATCTAAGTATGCATTCGTGACAGGAGTGCGATACGTTCGATAACCATATAAATTATTACTTTCTTCTGCACCTATAAAGGAAATTTTTTTGTGTCCCAGTTCTAGAAGATGATGAAGTGCTAATTCTGCTGCTTGCGAGAAATCGCTATTAACAGTATCAAAGTTGTTTAAAGGGAAGTTAGTGCCGATAAAAACTACATTGTCATTCTTTGATAGTATCGTATCAATTGTTATTTTATCGAATTTTCCAATACAAAGTACTCCGTCAACTTTACTTAAGGAATTATCTAGATCAGAGAATTTCATTAAGGAATACCCAAGCTCTTGAGCTTTTCTTTCGGCTCCTATTCTAATGGACATATAATAGATATCGTCTAATTCTTGTTCACCGATACGCCACTGTATAATGGCAACACTTTTTTGTTTCGTTTTTTGATCAGTCTTCTTCTTTTTCTTTTGTTTATATTTTGTATAGTTTAGTTCTTCAGCAGTTTCAAATATTCTGCGTTTTGTTTCTTCTGTTACGGATAAATTTTTGTCGTGGTTTAGTACTCGGGAGACGGTAGAAATAGAAACACCAGCTTTTTCGGCAATATCTGTAATTGTGGCCATACGTAAATTCCTTTCAGTTATACTTTTAATTTAATAATATCCGAAGTTTAGGAAAAAAACTACGGTGTTTACTGTTTATTTAGTCAAAAAAAGGAGAGGGAATTCATTTGATTCAAACCCTATTAGAAAAAGAAATATTGGAATCAGCAAGTAGTATGGTATTACACCAACATGTACAAGAAATACCTTTCATTGGTTATAAAAAATATTTATCAATAGGGGAGAGATTGACTTTTGAAAATGCTTATTTTCAGCGGAGAAAACAGCTTACTACTTTAGCACTTGCATATTACCTACGTGAAGATGATAAAGTGAAGGAGATGTTAGAGCAAGTAATATGGGACATATGTGATGAGTATTCATGGGCATTACCCGCTCATTTGCCGATTATTAATGATAAGTATAGTAGGGAAAGCTCAAGATGGATCGATTTATTTGCCGCTGAGACTGCCGGATCTTTAGCTGAGATTATGGAGCTTCTTGGAAATGATTTATCAGATTTTCTTATTGATCGAATGGAGGATGAAATAGAGCGGCGAGTGCTTATTCCATTTGAGCAAAAAAAATGGAAGTGGGAGAAGATGGAAAACAATTGGAGCGCCGTTATTGCTGGGTCTATTGGAATTGTTGTATTAAACTTGCTAGAGAAAAATTCTGTAAGACAAAGGGTGATATTAGATAGGTTAGATAGTTCGTTTAAAAGTTATTTAAGTGGATTTGGAGCCGATGGAGCATGTCTAGAAGGAGTTGGGTATTGGGGATATGGATTTGGATATTATATCTATTTTGCTGAAAAATATAGAAACTTACTTGGAGATGACTACTATTTATCAATAGACAAGGTGAAAAAAATAGCTGAATTTCCCTTTCATGCAATGGTAAATAAGAATAGCTATGTGCCATTTTCTGATTATAGCCAACCAGAGCTTCCTAGTGGTTTATTATCCTTTTGTTCCCAAGAATTTGGTGTGAAGGTTCCGCCTTTAGAAACCATATCATCTTTGGATTTTGATCATTGCTATCGATTTGCTCATATATATCGAAATTTACTTTGGACAACAACAAGTATTAAGGAAGAGCAAAATGATAATGATATTCATTTTTTTGAACAGGCAGAATGGATAACAGCTCGGTTGCCAAAGTTCAACTTATATTTCGCGGCAAAAGGAGGAAATAATCAAGAAAGCCATAATCATAATGATATCGGGCATTTTATATTTGGTTCTATGGATACCTTATTTTTGACGGATTTAGGAGCTGGAGAATATACAAAAGATTATTTTGATGAGAAGAAACGTTATAAATTCCTGACCACATCTTCGGAGGGGCATTCACTCCCAATTATTAACGAACAATTTCAAGAGGATGGGAAAGTCTCTGCGAAAAACGTGAGATTAATCAATAATGGAAAGATGGAAGATGACTCCATATCTTTTTGCTTAGATATTACAGAGGCATATAATGATTTAAGCAAGTTAGAGAAATGTAATCGATATTTATCTCTTCATCCTTCTAAAAGATATTTAACATTAAAGGACTATTTTGTATTTAACCAAGCATCTAACCAAGTAACAGAATCATTTGTAACTTTCTATAAACCTAAAATAGCTAGTAATATAGTAGAATTATCGGATGGAAAATCCACATGTATGATTTTATTTGATACAGATGATATTGTAATGGTTGAGCAGTTTTATAAAACTCATAAAGGTGATCCTCGAAAAGTATATTTAATTAAAGCGCTTTACCGAGGGGGAACTACTATACAATCTTCTATACGTTTTTTTCTGATATGATACTTAATTTGTAGATTCCTATAAATACAGAACCAATTTAATAGTAATAAGGGCTTAATGAAAAGGGGAGGGAAATCGAAATAAAGTCAATATAAGATTTTTGATTTTAGCAACGGATTTATCCCACTCTTAACGGACAGTAAGACTCAACCGTAAGCTTATGAGAATACGAGGAAGATAGGTGGGAGATTAACTGTCCGTAAAGGTCCGATTGGTTCAACTAGCCATCAGTGGGGGAGGACGGAAAACCCCCACTGATGGAAGTTTCACTTTATTGTAATAATGGATAATCTGTAAAGATGTTTATAGGAATGAATAAATATTGCTTTAAACGGAGGAGTTCTGCTTTATGACTAGAAGAAAATGGATAGAAGCAATGACCAAGATTGCATTTCCAGTACTTAAAGCCTTAAGTGAAGAAAAGTTGCATCTAGAATTACCAACAGATTTTCACCCCGCTCGTAAACCATATGGAATGCTGGAAGCTTTTGGGCGAACAATGACTGGTATAGCTCCTTGGCTGGAGTTAGAGGCTATCTCGGAATCTTCAGAAAGAGAATTACAAAAGAGGTATCGAAAAATGGTACTTTTATGTTTTGATAAAGCAACAAATCCAGACTCGAAGGATGTTATGAATTTTACAGAGCCAGGCCAACCGCTTGTTGACGCTGCTTTTTTGGCGCATTCTATCATTCGTGCACCAAAACAAATTGGAGAGGCACTTCCAAAAGTAGTACGAGAAAATGTTGTTATCGCGCTAAAATCAACAAGAAAAATAATGCCGCCGAATATGAATTGGAATCTTTTTTCTGCAATGGTAGAAGGCGCATTATATGTTTTAGGGGAAGAGGACTACGATCTACTTCGAGTAATTTATGCTATTAGACTATTAGATGATTGGTATTTAGGTGATGGTGTTTACGGAGATGGTCCGACCTTCCATTGGGATTATTACAATAGCTTTGTTATGCAGCCGATGGCAATAGACTTGTTAAACTTATTTTATGAACAGAGTGCGGAGTTGAAGGACTATCGTGAAAAAATGATTCCACGTTTTATACGTTATGCCGATATTCAAGAAAGATTGATCGGACCAGATGGATCATATCCTGTGATTGGACGCTCTATTATTTATCGTTTTGGTGCATTTCAAGCCTTAGCTCAAGCTGCGTTACAAAATTACTTGCCTGATCATGTTAGACACGCTCAAGTAAGATGTGGTTTAACAGCCATGATAGAGAAAGTGGTGAATGCAGCTGGGACATTTGATGATAAAGGTTGGCTTTTACCTGGGGTATATGGACATCAACCTGCTTTAGCGGAACATTACATTGGAGTAGGCAGTTTATACCTTTGCTCAGCGGTGTTTCTTCCACTTGGAATTCCAGAGAAAGCTGCTTTTTGGAAAGAGGAAGATATGGACTGGAGCAGTAAAAAAATATGGCAAGGAGAAGAAATAGTAATTGATCACAGCATTTAGGCTTTAGCCGAGAATCCTCGTGACTTCAGTCGTGGGTTGTTGACAAGTATCGCATAGATGTAAATAGAATTACTCGTTGAATGGGATTAATAGATAGCTGATGAAATTCAAGTTTATCAAGGCTGGGACAAAACTAAATAGCCACTCTGTAAAGACGAACAATCTCATTTAACTCTTAAATAAAGTATTCTAAGTTTTTAAATATAGTCAAGACTAAAAACTAATTCGTTCCATTGCTCTACAAACACTCGCTTTCCGCGGGGAGGAAGCTGAGCCTCCTCGGCTTTGCTTGTGGGGTCTCAGCCTTTCCTCTATTTCCCGCTCCATTCCACTTCGTTTTTAAAGGCAATTTCTAAAAATTTATTTTTTGCCAAGAAAAAATAAATTAGCAAGAAAAATGGAGCAGCCTGAATACACGTAGACTCCTATGGGAGCTGCGAGACAGTCCGAGACCCTGCAGGCCATAGGCCGAAGCGGCTCGGCGCTCGCCCTATGGAAAGCAAAGTGTATTCAGGCTGCGGATATTAACACCAACTTTACTGAAACAGTCTTTTATAAACCTGAACAATAGTATGTTATTATCGTATAATTGTTCGGGTTTGTTCATAGCTGAAAAAATTATGTCCCAACCTCTTTTTCACGTCTTTCCATTTTTTCTACAATAAGGTTTTGTCAGGAGTATGTAATTTCTTCCATGTTTCACTATGAAGCATAGAATGATTATTACGGATTTACTAGTGTCTATTCTTTAAAAAATATACTCTCCCTACTAATCTAGTATATCGACCTTTAGGTCAGCCTTAAAATGGTTCTTCTTTATCCGTATAATAAAACCTAAATTCTATGTTCTGATCATAATTTCCGAAGCCTTTACCGAATAGAGTGCACCCACCAACGTTCTCGGCGTCTTCTTTTACTTCTATCCGAAAACTCCAAACACTATTATCTAGAGAGAGACGATTAAAAGAAATCCATGTAAGTTGCTTTCCGTTTATCCATACTCCATAATCAGTAATTCTAATCTTCAAGTTCGTACCATACTGATTTAATTTTGGTGACCACCAGTCTGGATTATACTTTCCTTTCGTGTCAACAAAATCTCCAGGACTCGTCCATGTACCAATTTCGACATTATTTAGTGAGAAAGTTATATCAGATGGCCAGACGTTATTTCCACCCGGAAACTCTGAGGAGATTTCTAAGTTTATATCAACCATTTCCAAGTTTTCAGTATCTTTTAATGGATTGATAATTTTATACTCAATAAAGCCTGTTGTAAACCATAATATTGCTGCATTGAATCGATCGGTATCCATAAAGTATTTTGGTTCATCATATTCTCCTATAAGATGTTCGGTACTAGCGATGCCGCAAGTAGGAGTGATAAGGTAATCTACATATTGTCCAATAGGAATAGATGTTTCGTGATATTCAAATGCTTGAAATATCTTTTGGGGAAATTCAATTTCTATTAAATCGATTTTTAATATGGATTGTTTTTGCAGTCCAGCTTTTCCTGGGATTTTTTCTGTTTTAATTACACCGGCCTCCTCTAAGATTTTAATGTGTTTGGCTACGACTGGATTACTTAAACCAAGTTCATGAGCTAATTCCTTAACATTCATCCGTTTGGTAGAAAGTAATTTGATAATTTTTATTCGAACAGAGCTGGCAATTGCCTCGAATATAGGTAATGATTCTTCTGATAAGGTAATTTTCATTATTAATACCTCTTTCTTTAAAAATTAGTATGAAAGCTAATCATTGAATGAAATTATGCTATAAAACAGAAAAAATAGTTATCTTTTGAATTAATGTGTCAGGAAAAGTTAATCTTTGCTCTATATTTTACTAAAAAATTATCATTTCTACTATTTACTTTTCCTTAAAAAGAGCTTATCATAAAACCATGAAAGCGGAAACAATATTTTTACTAAAAGATATATTGTCATCCGAAATCATAGTTTTGATTTTTTTAGTAAAAATAAAAATTGTTTTTAGTGTGAGCAAAGAGCAAAAAATAAAAAATCGGGAGGTCACAACAAATGAAAAAATGGAAAAAGATTGGGTTTACAGTATTGTTAGCTTCAACTACTCTTCTTGCAACTGCGTGTTCAGGATCCACCAATTCTGATGGAGGATCAGATAAGGGGAAAACGACAATTGAGTTTATGCATTGGGGTGGAGACGAGACTTTTGAAGGGGTGTATCAAGAAAGAATTGAAAATTTCGAAAAGTCTAATCCGGATATTAAGGTAAAAACGATTACGGTAGCCGATGACTATGATACAAAATTACAGACAATGATTGCTGGTAAGCAAGCACCAGATGTAGCGCAAGTTGCGGAAAATGGTTCTGGTTTCGCTTCTAAAAATGCATTTATTGATTTAAACGATAAAATTAAAGAAGCAAATATTGATATTCCAGCTACTTGGGGAAGTGCAATTGACCTTTATACGTTAGATAATGAAATTTTTGGTATTCCTGACCGGGGCGGCTCTTCTCTTCTTTACTATAATAAGATTTTATTTGATGAAGCAGGAATTGAATATCCAAACGAAAATTGGACAATTGATGATTATTATAAGGCTGCAGAAGCTTTAACAAAAGATACCGATGGTGATGGTGAAATCGATCAATGGGGAAGTACAGCAGGTGACTATCAATTAGTATGGGGTAACTTCCTACAAGCAAATGGTGGAGCTGTTATCAAAGATGGCAAAGTAGTAATTGATTCAGCAGAAAACCAAGCCACGATAAAAGCTTATGATGAAGCATTTAAAAAATGGAGTGTTTCTTATCAAATTGCTGAAGATAAAGTTAACCGTTTTCAAGCTGGGCTTGTCGGAATGAACATGACTGGATTCTGGGATATGAATAGTAATGCAACAGTAATTGGAGACAAATTTGATTATGGTATTGCGCCAATGCCGATTGGAACAGAAAAAACATCTTGGTCGACTGGTAGTGCTTTAACTATTTCTAGTCAATCTAGTGAGAAAGAACAAGAAGCATCTTGGAAGTTTATAGAATATATGGCCAGTGAGGAAGCTCAACAATTAGTAGGTAAAGATTTGCAAGACTGTCCTGCAAATTTAAAAACTTTAAATTCCGATGAATTTTTAAATCAAAAGGTAGAGGGACATGAGATTGATTTAAGTGCGATTCCAATTGCGCAAGAGCGTGTTACGATTGATGGTCTATTAACAGGTCCTTGGTATTCAGAAGCAACAACGGAAGCGCGTGCAAAAATTAAAGAAATGCTATTAGGTAATTTAACTCCTGAAGAGACACTTTCTACACTTCAAAAGAATTTAACTGATATTGTTGCAAAGTATTAATTTAGTAGAGTTATAGCTAGTATGTGTGAGAGATTTCGTGATGAATTTCTCACACATATCTCAAGAGGGAGGACAGAATGATGGAATCAAAAATAGTGGAGGAAACAACAACATCTTCCAATATTGCTAGTAAAGAGCGCCGCGTGAAAATTAATAGAAGATGGTTTTTTATTTTCATCTCTCCATGGTTAATCGGATTTCTTGGATTAACAGTTGGTCCGATGATTTATTCGTTTATTATGAGCTTTACAGACTGGGATATGCTTACAAAAATGGAGTTTATCGGTCTTGATAATTATATCAATCTTTTTAAAGACCAAATATTTCTGCTAAGTATAAAAAATACGTTTATTTATGCACTTATGAGTGTTCCAATAAGCTTACTGGTTTCACTTGGTATGGCATACTTACTTAGTTTTAAATTAAAGGGCATGAGATTTTTTAGAACCTTATATTATCTACCTGCAATTGTTCCTATCGTTGCCAGCTCTATTTTATTTACCAATATTTTAGCGGCAAATGGATTGTTAAATAAAGTGCTGGGTTACATTGGCATTGAAGGTCCTGCTTGGTTACTTGAAAAAGGAGCTGTACTTTATGGCTTTGTCTTACTAGCACTTTGGGGTGTGGGAAGTACGATGGTCTTATTACTTTCTGCTATTAATAGTATCGGCGATGAAATGTATGAAGCGGCAATGATGGAAGGAGCAAGCCGTCTGAAAATGTTTAGATCCATTACAATCCCGTTAATTTCACCAGTTATCTTCTTTAATTTAATTACAGGAATTATTGGTTCCTTACAAACCTTTACCCAAGTTTATTTATTAACAGATGGTGGACCGGATAACGCCAGTTCTATGATTGTTCCTTATCTATATAAAAATGCATTTTCCTATTATCGGATGGGTTATGCTTCTGCTATGGCATGGGTCTTATTTGCAATCATTTTGGTTCTCTCCTTGATTGTCTTAAGATCATCTAAGATGTGGGTATTCTACGAAGAGGAGGTAAAATAATATGTTAGATAAACATTTAAATTTACCAAAGAAAATAGTGGTATACATTGTACTTTGTTTCTTTGGTTTCATATTATTTGCTCCATTTTTATATATGATTTCGATATCACTTGCATCTCCAGAGACGAACATCATACAAAACTTCACCTTCTTTCCAAAGGAGTTTTATTGGAAAAACTTCACAGAGTTATTCTCTAACGTATTTGGAGGATCTCGCCCTATTGGATTGTGGTTCTTAAATACCATGTTTGTCGTTCTTTTAAGTATCATTGGACAAATATTTTCAAGCTCTTTGGTAGCATATGGATTTGCTCAGATGCAATATAAGCATAAAAATAAATATTTTCTATTATTGTTAGCAACAATGATGTTACCTGCTCAAATTACGTTAATTCCCGTTTTTGTTATTTTCAGAAATTTAGGACTGTATAATACATTGTGGCCGCTAATTATTCCGCAATTTTTCGCATCAGCTTATAATGTATTTTTTACAAGACAATTTATGACTGCGATTCCTGGGTCACTTTACGAGGCAGCTGAAATGGACGGATTAAATAATTTTGGTATCTATCGGAAAATAGTATTGCCATTAATCATGCCTGCGTTGGCGGCAATTGCAATCTTTACTTTTAACCATGCGTGGGGAGATGTAATGGGACCATTAATTTATATTTCTGATTCAAGCAAATTTACGTTAGCATTAGGTGCAGCGAATTTATCAGCATCAACAAATCCTACTGGTACACTTAATACGTCTCTTGTCATGTGTTTATCATTACTTTTATCAATACCACAAATCCTTTTATATTTCTTTGGTCAAAAATATTTATTCCAGTTGAAATTGGGTGTAGGTAGTAGCGGAACGAAATAAGAAAGAGGGAGTCACCTATGAAAAAGGACGAGTTGTTATACAAACTCTATCATTATACTAGTTACCTTAACTATATTATTTGGTTATTTGAAGCGAATATGCTCTTTTTGCTCATGAATTTTCCATTCGTAGTATTGATCTTTATTTTGGATATACGCTTAGGAACATTACCGATACTCTATTTTTCATCGGTGACTCTCGTTCCGTCAACATATGCTGTTATTAAGACGTTGAAAAATGTTGAAACAGAGCCGAAGATTATTAAGAATTTCTTTGTACATTTGAAAATGGGATATAAAAGACTTTTTAAGCTGTCCTTAGTGTTTATGTTTTTCTTATGGATTATGGTTGGAAATATCTTTATTACAGCTCAACTGCCAAGTCTTCAAATACTTTTTTGGCTAAATATTCTTTTTCTATTAGTTCTAATTACGTTTACGATTAATTTCCTTATTGTAATGGTGAACTGGCAGCAGACGATAAAAGAAACGGCAATTTTAACTATTAAACTAGCGATAGTAAAGTCTATTAGAAGTAATTTGAATTTTCTTATTTTAATAGGAACCTTTATTTTACTCAAGCTCTTTCCAATCTATTTACTGATGTTTGGGGCATCATTAGCTATTTTGTTATGTATGATAAATTTTAAACCAGTAATAGATTTTGTAAATAGACAAATAGAAGAAGCATAATTAGTAAGATAAATAGCTGTAAATATAGAAAGAGGTTATACGATGAAAGAATTACCGTTTATCGACTTAGAATTGGATAAAAAAGAAGCTGTTTTGGGTGATTTGTATGGCTTATTCTTTGAAGATTTAAATCATGCTGCAGATGGCGGTCTGTATGCTGAAATGGTTCAGAACAGATCCTTTGAGTTTTCTCCAATAGATAAAGAAGAGTATCATCCATTATATGCATGGTTTAATGAGGATGGAAGCCCCTTAAAGTTTATTCCCTTAACGTTAAGGGTGTTGGTGGATACTCCCATTCACCCTAATAATCCTCACTACTTAAAAATCAACACGAAACAATCTATAGTGATTGTAAATAAAGGATTTCATAATGGGATGTACTTTGAAAGAAATAAAAAATACCGCTTTTCCTTGTTTGGAAAACCAGATCGTGGTACACCCAAAATCTCTATTGAATTAAGGAATGCCAATCATCAGACAATTGGAAGTGAAGTAATAACTATTTGTGGGGAAAATTGGAATCGTTTTGAAACAATAATTACAAGTAGAGAAACAGTCGAAAATGGTTATTTACACATTCGATTTGACGAAAATACAGATGTAGCAGTGGATATGATCTCCCTTTTTCCAGTTGAAAATTATAAAGGGAGAGTAAATGGTTGTCGAAAGGATATTGCTGAATTATTGGAAAGTATGAATCCTAAATTCATGCGTTTTCCAGGGGGGTGTTTAATTCATGATGGCAGCTTAAATAGTAGTGATCGAGATTCGATGTATCGCTGGAAGAATACAATTGGACCAATAGAAACAAGACCTGCCAGAAGGAATTCATGGGGTTATAACCAAACACTAGGCTTAGGCTTTTTTGAATATTTCCAACTTTGTGAGGATTTGGGTGCAGAACCGATACCTGTTCTTGCGGCAGGATTTGATCCCCATCATCAACGTGCTGTTCCGATTGAAGAACTTGATCCTTGGATTCAGGATGCTTTAGATTTAATTGAGTTTGCCAATGGTGATATCAATTCTAAATGGGGAACAATTAGAGCTGAAATGGGACATCCTGAGCCCTTTCATATGAAGTATATTGGAATTGGTAATGAAGAAGTAGGACAAGCTTTTTTTGATAGATATGTATATTTTCATAAGGCAATCCGGGAAAATCACCCTGAAATCCAAATCATCAATTCAGCTGGCCCGTTTGCTGCTGGAAGCGAATATGAGCGAGGATGGCAGAGCGCCCAACTTAATGGTTCTGACTTAGTAGATGAGCATTATTATCAATCTCCTGAATGGTTTTTAGCTAACCATCATCGATATGATTCATATGATCCGAACGGTCCGAAGGTTTTTCTTGGAGAATATGCTTCAAAAGACAATAAATGGTGGAATGCTTTGACTGAGGCTAGCTATATGATTGGTTTAGAAAGAAATGCTGATAAGGTAGCATTAGCGTGTTATGCTCCGATGTTAGCAAATATCGATTTTGTAAATTGGAAACCAGATATGCTTTGGTTTAATCAATCCAACGTTTATGGAACACCAAATTACTATGTTCAAAAATTATTTATGAAATATCAGGGAACTCATACTATTCCTTTCCAATTAAATAACTTACCTGAAAAACAATTAAAAGGTAAAAAGTCATCAGGAGGAGACATTTTAATTAAAGGGGAAGGGGCAATTATTGAGTACAATGATTTTACGATAATGGATCATTCCACAGGCATAAAGCAGCCTGTGAAAAATGGAGTAATAGAGGATATGTCTTTAACAAAAGTAGGCATATCGGAAAGTGATAACTATACAATCAAATTTACCTTCAAGAAAACAGGAGGTAAATGGGATAAAGGCTTTAAAATACTCTTCGGATATGAGGATAATGATAATTATTTAACTTGGGCATTAGGTGGATGGCAGAATCAAGATTGTTTAATTGATTGTATGAGAGAAGGTGCGAGTAGTGTTCTCACACAATCCATTTGGGAAGTTGAAACAGGTGTAGAGTACCATTGCGAATTGCATGTAAAAAATAGATTCATAACTACATATATTAATGGTCGATTATTTAATGAAGTAGAGGATAAGCCAACTATCATTGAACCAATTTACGCAAATGCTGTGTATGATCAAAAAACAGATGAATATTATCTGAAATTAGTAAATGTAAAAGGCGTTCCATTTACATTTAAACTAGCTACAGATAGAGTAGCACAGCTCCGAGCAATTGAGATTTCTGGGTTACCTGATATGTCTAATACGATTGATGATCCTGATAACTTTAAGCAGAAAGAATACGATCTTTCTGAAACAAAGGATGATATTACCGTTCCTGCTTACGGCATTCTTTTTATTAGGATGACTGCATATAAGGGGAATGATTTGGTCTAAGAGAAGAAAGTCCTAAGAGATAGCACATTCTTAGGTTTTCTTTATTTAACAAATGAAAAGTCATTGTAGGGTTTAGTCTTACCTTTTCTGATTAAGGAGTGTTGAAATGAGCAATGAAAGACAATTACAAGAAATTAAAATTTCAGGTAAGATAGCGGCAATATTTGCTGGAAACAAGGTTCATCTATATATTAATAGAAGTCGTTTGAATGGTGATAGGAATAACATACCAATTACTTGGCTAGTATCTCCAGAAACTTTAATAGTGGATGGCCAACAGGAAGTATATGATATAACAAAACCAATTAGCTTAACTACGAGTAATGATGGAAAACGGGAGATCTGGAGTATTATCCCCATTTTAAGTAATAATCCTGTATTAGCAGAGGAATATGCCGATCCTGATATCATCCGTTTTGGTGATACGTATTACTTATATCCGACAACTGATGGATTCACTGGCTGGTCAGGCTATCGATTAAGTGTCTTTTCCTCTAAGGATTTAGTCAATTGGACGAATGAAGGAATTATTTTAGATTTAAAAAGTGAAGTGGAATATCAAAATCAGTGTGGAAGAAAAGTTGGAATCGTTCCATGGGCAACGGGCAATGCATGGGCGCCAGCAATTACAGAGAAAAACGGGAAATTCTATTATTATTTCTGTGGGTATAATAAAACTTCACAAGAAAAGGCAATTGGAGTAGCTGTTAGTGATTCTCCAATCGGTCCCTTTAAAGCAAAAGAACTGCCATTATTAACGATGGAAGATTGTCAAAAATATGACATTAAGATGGGACAGACAATTGACCCAGCGGTATATCATGAGAATAATAAAAGCTATTTATTATTTGGAAATGGGCATGCAGCGATTGTGGAATTAGAGGATAATATGATAGATATTAATCATGAAACGTTGAAGAATATCGAAGGTGCGAAAGATATTAGAGAGGCAATATATGTTAATAAAATAGACGATGTTTATCACTTTACTTGGTCTTCGGATGATACAGGAAGTGAAAACTATTCTGTAAACTATGGTATCTCTCATTCTTTATTCGGTCCGATTGAATTTAAATACAAACTACTGGAAAAGGAAAGTAATTTGAATATTTTAGGTACTGGTCATCATAGTATTCTCTATATACAGGAAGAGGATAAATATTTGATTGCTTACCATCGATTTTTAACTCCCCTTGGTCAAATGCAAAGTGGTTTTGGTTATCATCGTGAACTATGCTTTGATTGGCTAGAATATAAGGATGGATTATTTAAAAAAGTAATACCAACACATAGAGGTATTACTTTTAAATGGGAGGGAGAACAATGAAAAAGATGCCAGCTTATCAAAATCCAATTGTATTGGAAAGGGCGGATCCATGGATATATAAGCATACAGATGGCTATTATTATTTCACTGGTTCTGTACCTGGCTATAAAGTTATTGAATTAAGAAGAGCGAAAACAATAAATGAACTAAGAGACGCAGAAGCAGTAAATGTATGGACAGCCCCAGAATATGGATGGAATTCACGATTAATTTGGGCGCCAGAATTACACTTTATTGCCGGTAAATGGTATGTCTATTTTGCAGCATCTGGAGAAAGCGAAGATGCTTCCATTGCAACACATCATCGCATGTTTGTATTAGAATGCAGTGATGCCAATCCTTTAACTGGCGAGTGGGTGGAAAAGGGAATTGTGAAAACACATCAAGATAGCTTTAGTTTAGATGCAACAGTGTTTTCACATCGTAAAGAACTATATTATGTTTGGGCACAAAAAGAACCTGCTATTCCAGGCAATTCAAATTTGTATATTGCGAAAATGTTAAATCCGTGGACGATAAAGGGAAGTCCAACGTTGTTAACCATTCCTGAATATGATTGGGAAAAAGTAACCTACTTAGTAAATGAGGGCCCAGCTGTCATTGAAAAAGATGGGAAAATAATCATCACTTATTCAGCTAGTGCAACCGACGAAAATTATGCGATGGGAATGCTGTGGGCAGATGCTAATGATGATTTATTAAACGGTTTTTCTTGGCATAAGAGTTCGACTCCCGTTTTTATATCTTCTGAAAGAAATAAGCAATTCGGACCTGGGCATAATTCTTTTACAAAATCGGAAGATGGTGTACATGATGTGTTAATCTATCATGCACGACCGCAAAAAAATACCTTTGATAATCCTTTGAATAATCCTGATCGGCATGCAAGAGCGCAATTGTTTGAATGGAACGATGAAGGATTACCGATTTTTGGTGAACCGATTGCCGATTAAATAAAACTAATTATGTGAATAATTTACAACTAAAAAATTGTTCAAGGAGAAAGTAAAATGTCTGGCTATTTATTTACTTATTTTACTGGTGAACATAAAGATGGAGAGCAAGTATATTTTTCAATTAGTAAAGATGGACTTCACTTTCATGATTTAAATCATGGAAAGCCAATGCTTTACTCCGATTTAGGAGAAGAGGGAATACGCGATCCTTTTATCATTCAGAATCCAAGGAATCATAAATATTATATTTTAGCTACTGATTTACGAATAGAAAAAGGCTTAGGATGGCCTCATGCCCAAACAGAAGGAAGCAAGGATATCATTATCTGGGAATCAGACGATTTAGTTAACTGGTCTAAGCCATGGGCAGTTACGATGCAAGTAAAAAATGCAGGGAATGTTTGGGCGCCAGAGGCGATATTTGATGAACAAAAACAACAGTTTCTGATTTTTTGGGCTTCCCAAACAGATGGTAAACATAAGATTTATGCTTCTTATAGTAAAGACTTTAGAGAATTTAGTTCCCTTTTTTTGTTTATCGAAAAAGAAAGAGATGTTATTGATACAACCATAGTGAAAGATGGAAGCTTTTATTACCGATTTACGAAAGATGAAACGTATGGAACTATTATATTGGAGTGGTCGGATGAGCTTGTAAGGGGATATAAGCAAATTGATTCTTCTATTCTTGCCCAGTTAGTGGGGGTAGAAGGACCGCAAGTTTATCTATTGCCTGATAATAAAACTTGGTGCTTAATCGTCGATCGCTTCAAAGAAAATAAAGGATATCTGCCATTATTAACTACTGATTTAAGGTCAGGAGATTTTCGGATTTTAACGGATGAGGAGTTTGAGTTGGGAAATAATAAGAAGAGACATGGTAGTGTTATTAGGGTTAGCAGCTTGAATGTATTTGGCTAAAATAATGATTATAAAGCTTTAAAATAGAGTGGATATAAAAATGTTTGCATAGTTGTACTTATACCAATTTTAATCTAAATGGATAACATTAAGGCCCAATCGCCACAACAAGCTGGTTGGACCTTTTTTATTTGTTTTCTTATAATTTTGAAGGGTAAAATCGCTATTTCATTTTAGTTAATGACCAGTTGTTGTTGTTTAATCTTAGTTGACCGTTAATGGTTGAACTTTCAAGGTTCTGTCCATGTAGCTTTCTGTAATCTCTAGGAGATATAGATAAATTTTTCTCAAAAGTATTACTGAAATACTGTCTGCTATTAAAACCTGCTTGAAAGGCGATTTCCGTTATACTTTTATTAGAGTTAATTAGTAAAAAGCAGGCACGTTCCAATCTTTTTTTTGAAATAAATTCACCTATAGAATAGCTTGTATAATCTTTGAACAGTTGATGGAGATAAGACTTATTAATACCAACTTCACCAGCGATTTTTGGAACATTGAGGTCGTCTTCTAAATTATTTTGAATAAAGGTTATTGCTTTATTTATATAGCGGATACCTTTCGTACTTTTTTCCGAAGCAAGGGAGTGAAAAAGTTCAAGTATCATTCTTTGAAAGAGAATATTTGTTAAAAATTTAATTTCAGATGGGTCTGAATGTGCATTAGTCAGTAGATTAATTAAATCTTTTATAGCATAGCCTAAGCTCCGAGAATCGTTCGATACAATAAACATAGGCTTTATTAACGAAATTTCTTTATAGGATACAGAAGCATTCTTTAGTGGCTCCAGGTCAAAGTCACTAATTGCATCTTCGACTAAGAACTCAATATTTAGTAACGTACATTGTTGGCTTACCATTAATTTATGAGGAATGAAGGAATCAAGAAAAATAAACTCTTTTTCCTTTAATATAAATGTTTGTTCGTTAACTGTTATTTCACAACTCCCCGTAGTAACATACATAATTTCACAGGATGAATGATGATGGGTACCCATATTAAAATTTGATAGATTAAGAGCATAAAATGCGGTCAGTTTTGCATAACGATAATCTTTCTTATAGATACTCATATTATCACCTTTCCAAATAAAATATGCGACAATATCTTTCTTTTAGTCCTTATCTAAAGAATAGGTTAAACCTTTTTTCTTATACTATTGTATCATTTTTATGAAAACGTTATCGATATATTTTGGAGGCGAAAACATATGACATTTTTAGATTTTGCTAAGACTCCGCCCATGGGCTGGAATAGCTGGGACTGTTATGGTGCTTCTGTTAAAGAAGAGGAAGTAAAAGAACATGCTTTATTCATGAGCGAGCACCTTAAGCCATTTGGTTGGGAGTATATTGTAGTTGATATCCAATGGGCAGAGCCAGAAGCTAAATCGACTAGATATAATCAATTTTTTCCGTTAAATATGGACGAATATTCAAGGTTAATCCCTGCAGATAATCGATTTCCCTCCTCTAGTGGTGGACAAGGTTTTAAGGCTTTAGGCGAATATATCCATCAATTAGGTTTGAAATTTGGAATTCATATTATGCGGGGAATTCCTCGGCAGGCTGTTCATCAAAATACTGCTATTAAGGGGACGAATAAACGAGCTAGAGACATTGCAATGAACAATATTTGTCCTTGGAACTCGGATATGTATGGAGTTAACGTTGATTTGCCAGAAGGACAGCTTTATTATGATTCTTTAATGGAGCTTTATGCTTCTTGGGGTGTTGACTTTATTAAAGTAGATGATATTGCTTATTCAAGATTATACGATGATGCCCATAAAAAAGAAATCGCAGCTATTCGTAAAGCAATTGATAAAACAAAACGGCCAATAGTTCTTTCTTTATCCCCAGGTCCTGCGCAACTAAAAAATGGAGCATTTTTGCAGGATCACGCCAATATGTGGAGACTAACAGATGATTTTTGGGATCACTGGGATGCTTTATATCGTATGTTCGACCGAGCAGCAGAGTGGGAATCCTATGTTCGCCCAGGAAATTGGCCAGATTGTGATATGTTGCCATTAGGACATATTGGGATTCGTGCTGTTGATGGTGGAGGGGGAGACAACTGGACAAGGTTCACAAAGGATGAACAGTATTTGTTAATGAGTTTATGGACCATCTTTCAATCCCCTTTAATGTATGGAGGAACATTGCCAGATATTGATGATTTTACGTTAAGCTTATTTACAAATGAAGAAGTACTAGATATGTATCATACACTAAATTATCGTCGTCAAGTTTATCGTGATGATAATTGGATCGTTTGGGAAGGGCGAAGCGAAAATAATGAATACATTGCCTTCTTTAATGTAGGAGAGTTTAGCCTTGAGCTTCCTAGGGAGCTATCGAATAGATTTATTGGCGAGAGTAAAGTAGTGCGAGATTTATGGGGGAAAAAAGATATTCGAGTGGAGGAACAAATAATAAACGCTCATGGAGCAATTTTAATTAGAAAGTAAGAAGCTGTTAGAACCCTAGTTTGTAAACAAAAAAGGCTGGGAAAAAAATATATAATGCGTAAAGACGAACGATCTCTAATTTAGTAGTAAAACCAATTCGTTCCATTGCGCTATAGACCCACGATTCTCTGGGGAGCAACCTAAGCCAGCCTGTGGGGTCTTAGGTTTGCTCTATTTCCCGCAGGAGTCGAGTGTCCTCCGCTCCATTTCACTCCGTTTTTAAAGGTTGTTTAGTTCCATCCTTTTTTAAAAAGAAAATATAATTATTCAGTCTGCGGGTGACTACCACAAACCCTATTTAATAGAAACATAAGGTTGTTCTTGATAAATGGTACTCTAACTTTTTGCTGTCCCTCTGTAAAATGAAGGAGATACACCTTCGATTTTTTTGAAAATCCTAGAAAAGTATTTTTCGTCCTGATAGCCGCACTCATGAGCTATTTCTTTGATACTTTTCGTTCCGGTTCTTAACCTTTTTTTGGCATGATTAATTCGTAATTCATTAACGTAGCTAGTAAGCGTTTTATTTGTATTCTTAGCAAAGAAATGGGAGAAATAGGCCGTGTTATAGCCAAAATAATTAGCTACTTCTTCCACGCTGAATGGATGCATGTAATTGTGTTTTAACCAATCGATAATGTATAGAACTAGATAATTTACATTGTTATCCTTATCGGAAGTTCTTTGCTTCGTTATTCCCGAAATAGTCAATAGAATACTAGTAGTTAATGAATCCAATAATGCTTGGGAATGCCAAGTACTTTTCATCGTGTCTATTAATTGATCAACTAACGTTACTATCTTAGTTGTAGGAAACGTGTTTGAGTAGAAAGTTTCTCTAGGAAGAGGATGGAGAATAGAAAAAAAAGAATCTCTGTCATTCGCATCATTGGTCATGGTAAAGTGTAGCCAATAAAAGGATAACATGGGAAGTGAATCACGTGTCCCTTTGAACTTCAAATTGGGAGGAATAATCAAAATATCTCCTGGTTTTAAAGTGACTTCCCTATTATCAAATGTAAGATAAAGTGTATTTTTAACTCCAATTAATAACTCGTAATCAGAATTGGTACGAACGGCGTGGTGCCATGGTTCAGAAGCGGAAAATAAACCTGCAACCTTAAAATGAAAGCTTTCCTCTGTATTGGAATGAACTAAAGTCATAAGATTCACCTTGAAATTTTTTGAATAGTTTTTGTCCACTATATCAATTATTATTCTAACGACATTCTTCCATAAAAATTATATATTTATTTAGTGGAGACATCAATAAAAAGGTGTTCTAGTTTCTATCTACAATAGATACGAATTCAAGGAGATGATAAAATTGCAAACGATTCCAACAAGCCAGATAATTATTACGGACGAAGAATTACGAAAGGCGCAGAATAATTGTGTAAATTACTTATTATCGCTTGAACCAGAGCGTTTTTTGTATGAAATCTATAAAGTCGCAGAGCTAGAACCAATGACAGAAGAGGGGTATCAAGGGTGGGAAAGAAGCGACAAAATGAATTTTCGTGGACATTTCTTTGGTCACTATATTTCTTCCCTTTCATTGGCACTGGGAACTGTTAAAGAGGAAGAAGTTAGAACGAAACTACTCGATAAATTAACGATTGCAGTAAATGGGCTTAGAAGTGCTCAAATCGAATACGGAAAAAAACATCCCACTAGTTATGGCTATGTTTCCGCATTTAGGGAAGTAGCATTAGAAGAAGTAGAAGGATTGCCTGTAGATCCTATGGAAAAAGAAAATGTACTTGTCCCGTGGTACAATTTGCATAAAATTTTAGCCGGCTTAACCGCAGCATATGAAGCATTGCAATCTACTTCGCCTAACTTGGCAATGATAGCTTTAGAAACCGCTAGTGCGTTTGGAGATTATGTTTATCAGCGCATGTTAAGAATGCCAAATAAGGAAAAAATGTTAAGCATTGAATATGGTGGGATGAATGATGGTTTATATCAATTATTCTCCCTTACGAAAAGAAAAGAACATTTGATTGCTGCAAGTTATTTTGACGAAGTTCATTTATTTAAGGAATTAGCTGATGATAAAGATGTACTTGCAGGCAAACACGCAAACACGATGATTCCGAAGTTTATTGGTGCACTGAAAAGATATACAACTTTACAAGTTGCTGAATCGGCTGGTCTTCTCACACAGGAAGAGATAGAAGAGCTACCTATGTTTTTAAAGGCAGCAGAGAATTTCTGGGATATTGTTATAAAATTTCATACCTATAGCACCGGGGGAAATAGTCAGAGTGAACATTTCCATGAAGCAAATACTTTATTTAATGATGCTGAGCTGAGAAATGGGGATTGCACTTGTGAGACATGTAATACGCATAATATGCTGAAATTATCGCGGGAGCTTTTTAAAGTTACTGATAATAAAAAATATCTAGACTATTATGAGAAGACTTATATCAATGCGATTCTTGCCTCACAGAACCCAGACAATGGCATGATGATGTATTTCCAACCAATGGGAGCTGGATACAATAAGGTTTATAATCGCCCATTTGATGAGTTTTGGTGCTGTACAGGAACAGGGATAGAGAGTTTTTCAAAGTTGTCTGACACCTTCTATTTTGTGAAGGAGAATACGGTTTTCGTGAATCTGTATTTTTCAAATGAAGCAATCATACCAAATGCTAATGTGACGCTAATTCAACAGACAAACCGTTCAACAGGTCAAGTAGCTCTTCGTCTTATAAAGCATGAAGCTACTGCAATGGAGACAATTAATTTACGTTTACGGCAACCAGAATGGGTTTCAGAAAATCAAAAATTTAATATAAATGGTACAGTACACATTATTCAAGCGACAAATGGTTTTTGGGAAATAACAGTAGATGCAGATGATTATATCGAGTTTACACTAAATTATAGTATTAAACTTACTAGTGCAAATGATAACAAGGATTATATCTCATTGAATTATGGACCATACGTTTTAAGTGCTCATCTTGGAGAAAATAAAATTTGGGAAGATATGCCGAACGGAGTATTAGTTCGTGTTGCTACAAAGGATCCTCTAGCAATTTCAACATTAACAACAAGAATACCGATAGATGAATGGAGAAGTGATTTATCCTTAAGACTAGAAGAAGTGAAAATGGAGGATAAATTGATTGCTTTTAAGGTGAAAGATATTGAAGAAGATTTGATTTTTTCCCCCTATTATCAAATGCATAAAGAAAGATACGGGATTTATTTTCAGTTGCAAGAAAAAGATTCAAAATCTGCTCAAACTATCATCCAAAAGCAAAAAGAAAGAGAACGAGAAAATAGCCTTATTATGGATCAGTTATATAATTTTGACGATAATAATTCAGAATACGCTAAACACTTGGAAAAAGAAAAATCATCTGTAAGTAGCTGGTGGGGAAATCGATATCGAGTTGCTGAAGCAAGTGGTAGATTTAGTTTTTTATTTGATGTCGATCCAAGCGTAACTAAAATCTATTTAGAATTAAAGTTTTTATCAGAAGATGCAAGAAAATCCATTATTCTAAGAATTAACGAGGAGAATGATGACGATCGAGTAATTACCGTCCCAGAGGTATCTAAAAAGGAATTATTATCCGAAAAGATTGTACTAGAGAATAAGTGGAATAGGGATAAAATTAAGTTAACTTTTATCGCACCAAAGGAAGAAGAGAGTTGTAGATTATTTGGCATAACGCTACGGAATTCTCTAACTTATTCAAATGTGGCTAGTATTAGAGGGATTAATATAAGCGGAGGTATATTGGAACCAAATTTTGTTCCTGATACAAAATTGTATACGGTTAAAAAGGAAACAAATGAAAAAATTCTAGCTAAGATAGATGTCGATCCTGCGGTACTTGTCTACATTAACAATATTTTAATTGATGAAAAACAGCCAAGAGATTTAACGGATACAGAAGAGATTACTATTACTACCGTAGCTGCTGATCGTGAAACAACATTGGAATATATTTTAAGGCTAACATCATAAAGTCTTTACATCAAAAAAATCTCTGACCTCTACATGGATAGTGTCTGGGAGGTCAGATGTTTTTTAGTTATTATCCAATCAAATTTACCAAAGGAATAGAGCTTGGTTACTCAAAGTTAATAGCGCTTCGAGGTAGAAATAATCTCCGTAAATAATAGGATATTCATGGTTACTTTCGTGGTAAGCAGCTGAACAGCGCATTAATAGATTGTCAGTATCGATAGCAAAATTACAACTTTGCTCTGTTAAAGCATGTAATAGTTTTAGAGCAGCACTTATAAATATTTCGCTTTCTTCTGGGTCTCCCGTTAATTTTGCAATTTTAAGCAAGCCGCAAGCAGCAATTGCAGAAGCACTATCATCCTGCCACATTGGCTGGTCACTTGATGCAGAAAAATCGATTGGTATTAAATTGTTTTCAGGAATGTTCGAGATGAAATAATGTGCGACTTGTTTAGCTGTTGATAGAAACTGCTCTTCTTTTGTATGATGATAGCTTAAGGCAAAACCATATAAAGCCCACGCTTGACCACGAGTCCATGAAGAACCATGTCCGAGGCCTTGCCCACCGTGTGATTTAAGGTACTCTCCAGTATTAGGATTGAACTCGATGATATGCTTTACTGAACCATTTGAACGGACAAGATATTTTTGGGCAGTGAAGGCATGAGCCGTTGCTATTTGTGAAAAGCGAGGGTCACCACTTTCTTTAGTAGCCCAATAAAGTAATGGTAGGTTCATTAAACAATCGACAATGGCAAGTCCACTTCGATTGGTAGAATCATCATTCCAAGCACGTATGTATTTTCCATTTAAATTGAATCGACTTGCAAGGTTACATGCGGCTAACATTGCACGGTTTGCAGATTCTTGATTTCCAGTGAGAGAGTAGTTAGCTAAAGCTGTCGGTCCCCACTTAAATCCATTGTCATGATCAAGCTTATCAGCAAGCATTAAATTTCTATCAAGCTTCTTTTCTAGTACTTCTGCATTTTCCTTATATATAGGTTCATTTGTGAGGTTATAAAGTTGCCACATTATTCCACCCCAAAAGCCATTCGTCCACCAAGCAATATTTTTATTTGTCCAGTCATCAAACTTACCATCTAGAGTTGTAGTGTATGGAATCTTATTTTTATTACGATTGGCTACAATATGCATCTTTTTTTCAACTTTTTGCAAAGTATTACTAACCCATTGTAAATCATTATCCGTCGTCTTCAGCATATTACTTTACCTCTTTTCGATAGTTTAATTAAAGAAGGCCTTTCTAAGCATAATTATCATGATAACTGAAATAGTGAAGTGCTAGAGTTGAAATCAAAAGGACATAAATAGGAGGAGTTTTGTAATTTTATAAAGATTTGATGAGAACAGTTGCTATTTAGAAAATATTTCATTCATATGGTTCACTATAATGTAAACGGTAACAAAAATCAATGTATTTTTTCCTTATTTTTATCTCTTTTTTACTAAAAATATTAACATCACCATGTTTCGAATAATTAATTTTTTACATACTATCAATCACTGCCAACTTGTTACTTGCTAGATAAACAGGAAACGACTAATTTCAATAGTTTGCCTATAATTCTTACTGTTTCAAAATCTTATATTATTTAGTTTAACTTCTTATACATTTTATGTGAGAGTGTGTTTACAATGAGAAATAAATGAAAGATATGGAAAACAAAGGTGCTTTACTAAGTAAATGGAGAGGTGCATAAAATGAAGAAGTTTGAAATTAAAGATGATTTTTATATGGATAATCAACCCTTGAAAATTATTTCAGGAGCGATACATTACTTTCGTGTAGTTCCTGAATACTGGTTAGATCGATTAGAGAAATTAAAAGCGTTAGGATGTAATACAGTTGAAACGTATGTTCCTTGGAATTTACATGAACCTAAAGAAGGAATCTATGATTTTGATGTACGCTTAAATTTACGCAAATTTATACAAATAGCAGGTGAACTAGGCTTATATGTGATTCTTCGACCAGCACCATATATTTGTGCGGAATGGGAATTTGGAGGATTACCATACTGGCTGATTAAAGATCAAAGTGTAAAAGTTCGCTTTGATAATCCAAAATTTATGGAGAAAATTAATCGTTATTTTACACATCTTTTTCCTAAAGTAGTAGATCAACAAGTTACACATGGCGGACCTATAATTATGATGCAAGTGGAAAATGAATATGGTGGTTATGCAAACGATAAAAATTATATGGAAAGAATGGCACAAATGATGAAAGACCATGGAGTAAATGTGCCATTAGTTACCTCAGATGGTCCGTGGGGAGATATGTTGGAAAATGGTTCCATCCCTGAAACAGCTTTACCAACCATTAATTGTGGTTCAAAAGTAAAAGAGCATTTTAGGCGATTAAGAGAGTTTCATGGAGTAAAAAAACCGCTTATGGTGATGGAATTCTGGATTGGTTGGTTTGATGCATGGGGAGATGATATTCATCATACGACAGATGCAGAAGAATCTGCGCGCGAGTTAGCTTATATTTTAGAAGAAGGGTCAGTAAATATTTATATGTTCCATGGTGGGACAAACTTTGGCTTTACAAGTGGTGCAAACTATTATGAGAAACTTGCACCAGATGTAACTAGTTATGATTATGATGCTTTATTAACAGAGTGGGGAGATATCACACCAAAATATCGTAAGTTCCAAGAAGTGATTGCAAAATATACTACTTTACCTGAAGTTCATTTTTCAACAGAAATCAAAAAGATTGCATATGGTGAATTAAAGGTAAAGGCTAAAACTTCCTTATTCCACAACCTTGATAATATTAGCGAAAGGTTCCATCATAACTATCCATTAACAATGGAAGAGTTAGACCAAGCGACTGGCTATATATATTATCAAAGTCAAATTGGCAAGGCGCGTCCCATTGAAGATTTCCGTTTGATTGAATGTATGGATCGTGCACAGCTTTTTATAAATAATAAACACTTAGCAACTCAATATGATTTAGAAATTGGACAGAAATTGGAGTTTGAATTAAAAGAGTCTGAAAATCAAATAGGGATTCTAGTGGAAAATATGGGAAGAGTTAATTATTCGGTAAAAATGAATCATCAAGAAAAAGGGATTCGCGATGGTGTAATTATCAATGGGGCTTTCCATAGTGAATGGGATATTTATACGTTGCCAATGGATAATCTGAATCAACTAGACTTTGAAGCATCATGGCATTCAGGACAACCAGCTTTCTATCAATTTACATTTAATGCTTCAACTATTGGTGATACCTTTATCGATTTAGAAGGATGGGGAAAAGGGTTTGTAACAGTGAATGGTTTTAATATTGGTCGATTTTGGGAAAAGGGACCACAGCAGCGTCTATATATTCCAGGACCAATTTTAAAACAAGGAGTTAATGAAATTATCGTTTTTGAATCAGAAGGTAGAGTAGGAGAATGTATAACGTTGACGGATTTACCAAAGCTTAGTAAAGACTAAGTTGTGATATAGTAAAATATTCTTTCGTAAAATCTAATAGTATAATTTATACTATTTCGACGCATTAGTAATACGAGGAAGTATAAAAAAATGAAACGACAATCTCCTCATCTATAATAGATATATGATGTCTTGTCATTTGATGAGAAAAGAAGCTATCTAAAATAAAGGGCTAGGCTCACAAGGAAATTATCCAATCTAACTGTAGTTATTTGGGTTTTTCGGTACTACTAATGGAGGTATTTGTGAGGTTTAACTTTATTTAGATAGCCTTTTTTCATTGTCTTGGATAACAAGAACGACGCTTAGCTAACGGAGGAGTATGTAGGCTTTTAGAAGTTTTTTAATACAAAGAAAGTGGTTAAGTTGAAAAATAGTTTACTTAAATCTCAATGTTCAATCAAAGCAATGAAAATGCTTAGTAGAAATATTTAAACACTGTAGCAAGAGAGAAATTCTATATATGTCATTAGTAGGATTAAAGCAATTATAAACACAATATGATTTTACTAAAAAACACATATATAATAATTTTTTAGTAGGGAATTTTTAGTAAAAACAAGAAAAAGTATTTACATGAAACCTTATGTTGAATATTATTGCATTAATGTAAACGTATTCAAAACGTCTGATAACGTGGAAAATACATTTACTCGAAATAATAGGAAGAAGGGAGAGAGAGTAAAGATTTTTGAGTAAATGTGTCTTTATATATTATTTTTTGAAATAAGTTCTTTGTCAGCCTATAGGAGGGAACTATGATAATTAATCCAAAAAATATGATAAAAATTACAGCACTATCTTTATTCACACTATTTTCTCAACAGTTTGTTGGACAAGAAGTACTGGCAAGTGAAAACTCAGTCGATGATGCATTGATTGCTAGTTTCAATTTTGATGATCCTGAAAATGGGATTGTTGGTTCAGGAGCAAAGGCGGAAGTCCAAGGAACTCCGGTTTATGTAGATGCTCCACATGGAAAGGCAGCTCAACTCAGTGAAACTTTTTGGCTTAAAGTCAAAAAGGAAAATGGGGAACCGCTATTAAAAGAGCAAGAAGAAATAACCATTTCTTATAATAGCAAGCCAGACGGAGGGAATGGTTGGGTATTCTATGCTTCCAACGATGAAAAAACGCAAACTTATCAACGAGAGCGTTATATAGGAATAGCAGATAAAACAAGTGGAATCACCGTAGAACGATTCAATAATACAGGATCTCGTCCAGGAAATAGTCTATCTGCTCCATCCAGTACATCGTGGAAACATATTGATCTAGTAATTAAAGAAAATAGTACAACCATTTTTGTAGATGGAGTACAGAAGGATACGAAAGACAGTACGTATAAATTAAGTGATATTTTATCAGAAACAGGAGGAATTATTCAGCTAGGAAAGGCGAATTGGGGCAGCGGGGAATACTATAAAGGATTAATAGACGATGTAAGAATTTATTCAAGGGCCTTCACCAATGAAGAAATCGAAGAGAATTATAATAAGCAATCAGCTCCCAGTATTTCTGTCGATTCTGGAGAAGTGTTTAATGATCA
>Ga0209463_1000176_pt1 | contig 60056 bp, 52 predicted proteins | sample AgamicMgSfrz_FD_187169 | JGI IMG/M metagenome (GOLD analysis project Ga0209463, IMG submission 187169) | Agave microbial communities from Guanajuato, Mexico - Mg.Sf.rz (SPAdes) (version 2) | ecosystem: Host-associated > Plants > Phyllosphere > Phylloplane/Leaf | place: Guanajuato, Mexico...
AGTCAGAAGCTGCTGTTGTCCTGCAAGCGCCTGTTGCGCTCCAGTCTTCGCTGCCTCCAGCCCTGCCTTAATATCATCAGACCCAGCAGTGCCTTGACGAATGCCATCCTCAATTTTAGCGAGGTTAGTCTGTATTGTACCTAAATTTGTTTTAATTTCATCTGTACCCTTAATCAAATCATTAATGCCGCTAGTTGCACCGCTTAGCTGCGGTCCTGATTTAGACAGCTGATCTCCTGCTTCGTGCAAGCCTTCGCTTATTTGATCAATGCCGTCTTTTCCTTCACCGAGACCTTCTTCCAAGGATTCTGCCTGCTTGGAAATATACAGATCTTCAATTGGTTCTCCAGTTGGTCTTGTGACAGAACGAACATTTTTAACGAGGTTTACCTTCTCTAATTCTTTACTGATGTTTTCTGCTAAACCTAAATACTCAATAGAGTCCATTTCTTCATCATTTTTTATTGTAATGGTTGTTGTCATTGATTCACCTGGACCAAAGCTGTCTGCAATTGCATTGAATGCTTTGATTGATGGTGCATCATCGCCGATTTCATCCAATGAGTTAAAGGACAATGTTCCGTCATATGTAACAAGGAAAGGAACGGTGATTGCCGCAACAATAACAAGGGCAATAAGCGGTCGTTTTAAGGAGAATCGGCCGGCAATTGCCCAAATTTTGCTGTCCCCGTGCTCTGCACTGCCTTTTGAAGGCCAAAAGATTTTTGTTCCAAGCAGTACCATGATTGCTGGAACTACAGTGAATAAGGCAACTAATAATAATGCGACCCCAACAGCAACAGCAGACGCAGATTGATACAGCTTAAATTGTGAAAATCCGATTGCAGCAAAGCCGACCATAACTGCTACACCACTGAAGAACACTGTTCTGCCAGCATTGCGGTATGTTTCAACAATAGCTTCAGCAACACTTTCGCGGTGCATCATTTCTTCTTTAAATCTGCTCAATAATAAAATGCAATAATCTGTTCCTATTCCAAACAGCACGGCAACAAGGAATATTTGCGAGTAGTTGGAAATAGGGAAATCAAATTTATCTACAAGAATGGATACAATTGATTGTGACGCTAAGTAGCTCAAGCCTACTGTCACAAGCGGGATAAACGGTGCTATGACAGAACGGAACACGATTAACAGAACAGCAAGGATAAACACGACTGTTATACCCTCCGTCTTTTTTAAACCTTCCTCAGAGCTTGTTGTTAAATCCTGATCAATCATCCAATTGCTCGTATAATAATGGTCCACTTTAAAATCGTCTAATTCGGCATATAAAGCTTCACTGACCTCTTCCGCTTCTCTGTCATTCCAGCTTACCTTCAACGAGACAAGGATTGTTTTGCCGTCATCGGAAACGAGCTGGTCCTTAAGGCTTTCATCTGTGAAGGAGGAAAGTATTTCTGTAATGCCGAGCTTCTCTTTATCTGCATCCAGCTTCTGTACTGCCTTTTCAGCTTCTGTTTTTTCCTCTGCAGTTAGCTTCTTGCTGCTATGAAAAACAAGGGCGACTGACGATTGATCGCCTTGATTCTCCTGACTTTGGATTTCATCCATAATCTCGCTTGCCTTAGAAGAGGAGAAAGTATCTGGTACACTTACCTGGCCTTTTTCTCTGACTAGGTCTCCCATATTAGGAGCAATCATAAACAGACCAACTATGGCAACAATCCACAGAACAAGAACAATCCATTTTCCTTTGAGAATGCTATTCACTCTTCAACCTCCGTTTTCGTATCTTTATTTTCTTCTATTAATTTGTCCAGCTTTTCAAACGTTGCTAAAAAGCTTGAAATTTCCTGATCATCAAATTTATTGATAAGACTCTCCACTAAGCGATGAATCCGCTCTTCCATTTTCGTAAAAATGGCATTGCCTTTGTCCGTTAATGTTAAATAGATAACTCTTCGGTCTTTTTCATCCCTTGTGCGTTCAATCCACTCTTTTTCAAAAAGTCTGTTGATGATAGATGTGATGGCGCTTTTATTGACACCGAAAACTGCTGCCAGTTCAGATGATGTACAAACCTTCACTTGGTTAATATGGCGCATTGTATAATGCTGTTCACATGTGAGAACATCCCCAATTTCCATTCTGATGAGATTATCCAATTTCCGGTTGACGGAGAAATTGATATCTACATATCTATCGACAACGTCTTTAATTTTTTTGCTGCTGATTACGTTCACCTCCAATAATAGTTCAATCACTTAACTATTAAACATTTTAACTTTCTCTTTGTTTTTATGTCAATCAGTTTCTTTCGTTTCTCCTATTTTTTCTCAATCTATTAAGACTATGCTATAATAACCTCAAAATGAAGGTGGCTAATACATATGAAATTCACTAATGAAAACACACTTATGGAAAGATTGGGAATTGAAATAACAGAAGTAAGGGAAGATGGCACATGTATTGCAACAATGCCTGTTGATGAAAGAACAAGACAGCCTTTTGGGTACTTGCATGGGGGCGCATCTGTCGCATTAGCAGAAACGGTCGCAAGCTTAGGTGCAGCGAGCCTTGTCGATTTAGAAACACAAGCTGTTTTCGGTCAGGAAATTAACGCAAATCATATCCGTTCAAAAAAAGACGGCATTGTAACAGCAATCGCCACTGTGACACATCAAGGAAAAAGCAGCATGGTCTATGAAATAAAGTTAGAGGATGAGGAAGGCAAACTCATTTGCATTTCCCGCTGTACGATTGCTGTAGTGACAAAGCGTAAATAACGAAGAGTGCATCAAATAGATGCACTCTTTTTTTATATCAATTAATTTGTATTTATTTCCCTGATTTCAGGCGGACTGTCCAGAACGGTTTCGATATAATTTTTGCCCCAATTGTACATGCTGTCGAGGATAGGCATTAAGCTTTCCCCTTCTTTTGTAAGAGAATATTCGACCTTAGGCGGTACAACTGGATAAACGACTCTCTTGACGATAAGATCTTCCTCTAGCTCCCGAAGCTGGTTCACGAGCATTCTTTGTGTGATTCCTGGCATCAACGCCTTCAATTCACCAAATCTTTTTGTTCCCTCTTTGCCAAGATGCCATAAAATCAGCATCTTCCATTTTCCGCCAATAATACCTAATGTCAGCTCTTTCTCACAATTGAAGACTTTGTCCTCCAAGCGGCTCATAGACACTCCTCCATTCCTTTTTCCACACTTAGTATACTTTTAGACACTATATAAAAAAAAAGTGCGTACTTACTTATTAAAATTATAAGCCGTATAATCGACATTGTACAAGAAATAGGAATCAAGTCGGCTTTATTGGGTAAATAATAAAAAGCCCTAAAAAAAAGGAGTGTATATAATGAAATTACAATTGGCATTAGATTTAGTTAATATCCCGCAAGCAATTGAAGTAGTATCTCAAGTAGCAGAACATGTTGATGTGGTTGAAATTGGAACACCTGTCGTTATCAATGAAGGCCTTCGTGCTGTTAAAGAATTAAAGGAAGCATTCCCGAACGTAACAGTTCTTGCTGACTTAAAAATTATGGACGCTGCTGGCTATGAAGTAAGCCAAGCTGCTGCTGCAGGTGCAGATATTGTAACAATTCTTGCAGTTGCTGAGGATGAATCCATTAAGGGTGCTGTCGCAGAAGCGAAAAAGCAAAACAAACAAATTCTTGTAGACATGATTGCAGTGAAAGATATTAAAGCACGTGCAATTGAATTAGATGAGTTCGGTGTAGACTATATTTGCGTTCACACTGGCTATGATTTACAAGCAGTCGGCAAAAATTCTTTCGAAGATTTAAAAGCAATCAAAAGCGTTGTGAAAAACGCAAAAACTGCTGTAGCAGGTGGAATTAAGCTAGATACACTTCCAGAGGTTATTGCTGCACAGCCTGATTTAGTTATTGTTGGTGGCGGAATTACTGGCCAAGATAACTTAAGTGAAACTGCTGCTAAGTTCAAAGAATTAATCGTTCAAGGATAATTACCATGAACACAACGGAATACTTGGAGACGGTCTTAACTGAGTTAAAGGAAGGCTCTTTGCTTATTTCAAACGAGCAGACTGAAAACCTTGTTGAAGCCATTCTGTCAGCGAAAAAAGTCTTTGTTGCAGGGGCCGGCCGTTCTGGTTTTATGCTAAAATCATTTGCAATGCGAATGATGCATATGGGAATTGATGCATATGTTGTCGGAGAAACGGTAACAGCCAACCTTGAAAAGGAAGACTTATTGATTATCGGCACTGGTTCTGGTGAAACAAAAGGGCTTATCTCCATTGCAGAAAAGGCAAAAAGTATTGGCGGCAAAGTAATTGCTGTCACTATTTTCCCTGAATCTACAATCGGAAGGCTTGCAGATTCAGCAATCAAGCTGCCTGGATCACCTAAGGATAAAACAAACAGTGATTTCCAAACAATTCAGCCGATGGGCTCATTATTTGAACAGCTTATGCTGCTTACACTGGATAGTGTTATCTTAAAATACATGGAAGTAAAAAATTTAGATTCCAATACAATGTATGGGAAGCATGCAAATTTGGAATAAAAAATAAAGGCTGCCTTATATGCCAAAGCCAATTGATTGTATAATGGTTCCATTATATAGTATATTGGCTTTGGCTTTATTTAGGCAGCTTTACTTTGCTGATATTACGGAATAAAGGAGAAGAAATATGCAATCACTTAAAGGAAAAACAGCATTAATTACAGGTGCTGGCAGAGGTATCGGCCGTGCAACAGCTATTGCTCTTGCACAAGAAGGCGTTAATTTAGGATTAATCGGTGTAACAAAGGAGAATTTAGAGAAGGTTGCAGCTGAAGTGAAGCAATACGGTGTTTCTGTTTCAATCGCAACAGCTGATGTGTCTGACAATAAGTCAGTTATTGCTGCTGTTGAAAGTATCAGTCTTGAATTAAAGCAAATAGATATATTAATTAATAATGCTGGTATTGCAAAGTTTGGAGGCTTCCTTGACCTTTCTGCTGATGAATGGGAAAACATCATTAAGGTTAATCTGATGGGTACTTACTATGTGACAAGAGCAGTATTACCAGGAATGATTGAAAGAAAAGCTGGAGATATTATCAATATTTCCTCAACAGCAGGACAAAAAGGTGCACCTGTAACAAGTGCGTACAGTGCATCTAAATTCGCCGTATTAGGTTTGACTGAATCGTTAATGATGGAGGTTCGCAAACATAATATCCGTGTAACTGCATTAACACCAAGCACGGTAGCTACAGATCTTGCTATTGAAACAAATCTGACAGACGGAAATCCGGAAAAAGTAATGCAGCCGGAAGATTTGGCTGAATACATGGTTGCACAATTAAAGCTTAACTCTCGTGTATTTATTAAAACCTCTGGAATGTGGTCAACTAATCCATAAGAAAAAACGCAAACTCACATGAGTTTGCGTTTTTCTTTTCACACTTTTTTCGCATAAATAATGTAGCGCTGCGGCGCATTGCCAACATAGCTGAAAGGATAGCAAGTGGTCAAGACGAGCTCCTCATTTGTATTATCCAAGGTGATAATAGTCTGATCATCTGCCTCGACAATTTTTGTTGAGGTAATTTCATAGGAGAAGCTGCCATATGGAAGCACAACTCTCAGCTCATCACCGAGCTCTAATTCGCCAGCCCTTCTGAACACCGTGTCACGATGTCCTGATAAGACAATTTGGCCATTTTCGTTCGGATAATAGCTGCCCTTAAAGTGGCCGACACCTTTCTCAAGATCATCAGGATCTGTTCCTTCTACAATTGGCAAAGTGCCTTCGATTTTTGGTATTTCCAAAATGCCGACGGATTCCCCTGTAGGAGGTACGAACCGATTGTCCTGCTCCTCGTCCACCCAATCGTCCTTTTTCTCCTTAACCACAGCTTCTGCCTTTGATAATGATTGCTCTGTTTTTACCTTTGTTTCAGCTATATTCCAAGCTCCCAATCCGAGAAAAACCGCTCCTCCTGCTATGAGCAGGAGGGCAAACCATTTCAATTTTTTCATTATCAGCTTACGCCTTTCTTCTTTTTACAAATAGTACAATACTTCCTACTACTAGCATCATACACCCAATCAAAAGATAATTATAGTCCATTGTTGCTGTATTTGGCAGCACAGGTGTTGGATTTGTATCTTTATCTGGTGTTTCTGTATCTTCACCTGGTGTTTCTGTATCTTCACCCGGTGTTTCCGTATCTTCACCTGGCGTTTCTGTATCTTCTCCTGGTGTTTCTGTATCTTCACCTGGCGTTTCTGTATCTTCTCCTGGTGTTTCTGTGTCTTCACCCGGTGTTTCTGTATCTTCACCTGGTGTTTCTGTATCTTCACCTGGTGTTTCTGGATTTTCACCTGGTGTTTCTGGATTTTCACCTGGTGTTTCTGGATTTTCACCTGGTGTTTCTGGATTTTCACCTGGTGTTTCTGGATTTTCACCTGGTGTTTCTGGATTTTCACCTGGTACTTCTGTATCTTCATCTGTTATTTCAGAAATCCGCTTTTCTGCCGTATAAGAAATCGGGTTTGTAAATGATTTAACAAAATCAACTGTCGCTTGCAGGTCATCTGGTCCTTGAACAGGATTTTCACCGAATTCATTTAAACGGTATTTGTCCGTAGTATGCGGGTACATATAGTTATTTACAACAACTGTATATGTTTTAGACAAGTCTAATTTTGAGCCGTCAGGCAGCATTAAATCAACTACTTCTCCAAATTCACCAAGTGATGAATCCCATGTGTACTTAAAGCCTGAAATACTGACATCTGGTCCGTATGAACTGAATTGGGTATTAAGCACATCCTTTAATTCAGCACCTGTCAGCTCTAATTTCACTAGCGTATTACCGAATGGCTGGATATTAAACAATTCCTCCCAAGTGATATCACCTTGTAGCAAGTCATCGCGAATTCCACCGCCGTTCATTAACGCGAAATCACTGTCCATTGCTGCAACCATGCCGTCAGCAATTAAGTTTCCAAGAGCATTGTCACCAACTTCACCTTTAGAAGCATAACCTCCTAGGATATCTGTTGCCGCTACTCCAACAACCTCCTTCAGCTTAGGACCAACTATGTCTTGATATTTATCAAGAATTGCTTGCACTTCAGCGTCTGGTGTAACTCCGTCTTGTTTCACATCTACTATTTCCGCAGATTTTTTTACGATATCCTTTGAAACTGGATCGATTTCCAAATCAATATCAGAAAATGCTTTGCCATATTCCCATGCTTGAACAATCAGCTTATTATCAACTAAACCGTTTATCTTCACATGATTATGGGCAGCAAAGATAACATCAACTGCATCATCCACTTTGTTCGCTATATCAGCGATAGTTCCTGTGATTTCTCCACTGTTTGCATCCTGGTTACCAGGAACATGAGAAACAACTACAATTGCTTCAATTCCTTGCTTTTGAAGCTCAGGTACATATTTATTAATCGCTTCTGATTCATCTGTGAAACGAACATTTTCATTTCCTTTTGCAATAATTTGACTTGGTGTATCAATATTTGCCACACCGATAAAACCGACTTTCACGCCACCCACATCTTTAATTGTATATGGATCAAGCACTAGTTTGCCTGTATCCTTATATTCCACATTTGCTGCAACTGTTGGGAAGTTCATGCCGTCATAGCCTGCAGTGCCGTTCGGATGCTCGCCGCCACCTATCATGCGAAGCATCTCGTCCACACCTTCGTCAAACTCATGGTTTCCAACAGTACCAACATCAAAGCCTAATGCTTCCATTATCTCAACTGTCGGTTCGTCTTGCAGCAGTGCAGAAACTGGTGAGCTTCCGCCAATCATATCACCTGCATGTACAAGTAATGTGTTTTCATTTTCTGCTTCATGCTGCTTTAAATATGTTGCTAAGTAAGATGCATAACCATAATTAACACCATCTACTGTGCCTGTCACATCTATTTTACCGTGAAGGTCATTTACACCTAAAAGCTGTGCTGTAATATTGCCTTTTGGACCATCAGTAGCATTCACTTCTGAAATTCTTCCTGTATTATAGGAAATCGGTCCATTAAAGCTTTTCACATAGTCGACAGTTGCTTGCAAGTCTTCTCCACCTTGAACAGGGTTTTCACCAAGCTTTGCAAGCAAGTATTTATCACTGCTATGTGGGTACATATAGTTATTTACTGTAATTGTATAGCTACCAGCTGGATCGATTTTATCTCCATTAGGCAAGAAGATATCAACCACTTTACCGAATGAGCCTTGTTTGCTGTCCCATGTATAGGAGAAGCCACCAATACTGACATCAGGACCATAGCTGCTGAATTGACTGTTCAAAATCTCTCTTAAGTCAGCACCGCTTATATCTAGCTTGACTAATGTATTGCCAAATGGCTGAATATTGAACAGCTCGTTCCAAGTAATATCACCTGCATTTAAATCATCACGAATTCCGCCGCCATTCATCAATGCAAAATCACTGTCCATTGCCGTTAGCATGCCATCTGCAATCAAGTTTCCTAGCGCATTATCGCCAACAGCTCCTTTTGTTGCATAGCCGCCTTCCATTGATGTAGCAGCGTTGCCAATCACTTCATTAAGCTTCGGACCAACTTGCTCCGAATACTTGTTCAGAATTGCAGCAACCTCTGCATCTGGTGTAACACCCTCCTGCACTACATCAACGATATCAGCAGATTTTTTCACAATATCGCCTGACACTGGATCGATTTCCAGTTCAACATCTGCGAATGCTTTGCCATACTCACCTGCTTGAACAATCAGCTTATTGTCGACAACTGCGTCGATCTTCACATGATTATGTGCAGCAAAAATAACATCGACTGCATCGTTTACGTTATTAGCGATATTAGCGATATCGCCTGTTGCACCTTCGCCTGATTGATTACCAGGTACGTGTGCAAGGACGATGATTGCTTCCACGCCTTGGCTTTGAAGCTCAGGTACATATTTGTTGATTGCTGCTGTTTCATCTGTGAAACGAAGGTTTTCATTACCCTTACTGATAATCATATTTGGTGTAGCAGTAGTTGCAACACCGATAAAGCCGACTTTAACACCTTCTACTTCTTTAATAGTGTAAGGGTCTAGCACTAGCTTGCCAGTATCCTTGTATTCCACATTTGCCGCAACCATTGGGAAATTAATACCATCATAGTTTTCAGTTCCATTAGGATGCTCTCCACCATTAATGAGGCGAAGCATTTCGTCTACACCTTCGTCAAACTCATGGTTACCGACAGTCCCAACGTCAAACCCTATTGATTCCATAATTTCAACTGTTGGCTCATCTTGCAGCAATGCAGACACAGGTGGACTTCCACCTACCATATCACCAGCATGTACAAGCAGTGTATTTGGGTTTTCAGCTTCTCTCTCACGTAGATACGTAGCTAAATAATCTATTCTGCCAATTTTGTTTGATCCATCTGCATATTCCTCGCTAATTTTGCCATGGAGATCATTAACACTTAAAAGCTGTAGTTTAATATTTTCATTATTACTTGGGTTTTTAGCTTTATAGCCATTTTTTTCTGCTTCTTCTGCACTTGCAAAGAAGATTCGGTTTTCGACAGGAACTTCTGCAAATTTAGCAGGCTCCACATATTCCTTACTGTCAGAATTTCCGACATATCTTAACAATCCTTTACCTTGCTCTCTTGCTCTAAATTCAAAAGGCAATTCTGCTAACGTATTTTCCGGGTTCCAAATGCCCTTTTCATTATCAATTGCTTCTTTAGCAGCAGATTGATATTGATTATACTCAGCTTCATCGCCTACCGGCCAAATGAAATAAGTAGTCGCATATCCTTGTTTCACCATTTCTAGGTTTGTATTTAAGTTGTCGCTTTTGCGGATAATTTGAGCAAGCAGTCTTCCATAATCATCTGTTGCCTCGTCTCCGACTTTAACGATTACTTTATCTCCTGGCTGCAGCAGTGTATTCAAATAAGTTTTCGCTGCTTGACCATGCTCCAATTGGCTTTCATCAGCTTCATTTTTTGGAGTGTGGTAAGTTTCTGGTGTATCAATATTAACGTAACGCACTTTTGTTGCACCAAGTACTGGTGTTGAAAGGTGAATAGTATCTCCATCTACTACACTGCTAACAGTAGATTCATATTCTCCTGCAGAGGTTGGAGCTTCAGGCTGACTAGCAAGCAATTGCACATCAGATGCCTTTCTTGGCAATACCTGATAGGTATTATACTGGCTTAATACACCTGTAAACTCATACCATTTTCCTGCTTCGATAGCAGATATAGCTTGTGTTCCTTCCATCACCCTTAATGTTGTTCCATTAAAGTTCTCATCAATAACGGAAACATTATAGCCTCCTCCAGCTGGAGTCGAAGGAATGGATTGTACGTATCCTTTAAACTTAACTAACTGGCCTTCCTTTTGCTCAGCAAGGCTAGCATCATTCATATTTTCCAATGAGAATTCAATTGGCGCTGGTACAGCGTTTCCTTCTGAAACGATTTCAATTCCATCAGCATTAGGTACTATTTCTAGCAATTTATTATATTCTGTTACTTTTCCTGTTACTTTAACTTTTTGTCCCTCTTTTAAAGCAGGGAAAGTGCCAGCATTGCTTGCAAACAAATTAATGCCTGCAGACTCATCCTGGATGTAAGTTGACAGCTTGCCACCGCCGATGCTGTCATTATCAGCAGTTACAATACCTTCCACTGTTACAGCATGTCCTGTTTTTGTGCGTGCATCTGAAATGGACATAACATCAGCAGGAACAGGAGTTTCCTCTTCATCTTCACCTGGAGCTTCACTTTCATTATCAGCATCTCCAAAAGTGTGCTTGCCAAGGTCAGCAAAATAGTCAATATCAAAGATATCCCATTCTACTGCTGGATCAAATTGACTTCCAACGCTCCCTTTCGTAACAGAGCTTTTACGGATCAGAGTATGGTTTTCAGCAGCACCATTTCCCCATTTCTCCTGCACACCGACAGTGCCGAACACGTCGATAACTGCATCATTTTTCTTCAGCTCCACTACATCGTCGCCATTAAAGTTGACAACACCATGCAAAATATCAGCCTTTTCCTTTACTGCGGCGCTGGCAGAGCTATGTGCAATAACATACACATCTCCATCTGCAAGCTTTCCTTCAAGTTTTAATGTTGTATTAGGGTCTGTCTTGCCATTTGCGTAAAGTACCAGACTGTAGTTGGCAAGATCTACATCACTGCCTGTTCCATTGAAGATTTCGAGCGCTTTATTGTTTGAGCTGCCTTCTATGTATTCAGAAATAAATAAGTCATCAGCCGTTTGGCTAGCAGCAAAAACACTTGGGGTAAAATTTCCTAAGAAGCTGGGTAGAATCAAAGTGAAAATTAGCAATATTGACAAAATTCTAAGACTACGTTTCCCCTTCATTTATATCCTCCTTGGTCGAAAATTGTCTTACCAATTAAAGATATCGTAGTATTGTAAAATTCTCACTAGAATTCTGTAAAAATATTAGATAATTTGTATAATTTTGATTAAAATGATTAATTATTCCTAGTAATCTAGCATGGTATAACCTAAAAAACACCTATACATCACGAAAATAGTTTTTGCATTTTTTGTCATTATTTGTTTGTCAAGCTATTAATAAATACATAATAAAAAAGGAGGTTTTTTTATTAATATAATGATACCTTCCATTTATTCAAACAATAAAAAAACTAGCCTAATTTTATTTCCGGCTAGCTTAACACTTCTATACAGCTGTAAGTTAATCTTCAGTGGGTATATTCAAAATTTTGACTGTCTTAAATGCTGGAATCATCTTAAAATGTAAGTTCCAATTAGATGAGTGCACTTCAAACTCTTGGTCAGTAACAGTAAATTGCATCGCTACATCATTTTCTTCATCCAGCAGGACATAGGAATTTTGATTTGCGAACAGCTTATAGGATTTATCTGCTAGAAGCGTCCAGCCATTCAATAAACCGTGCGTTTTATTAGCCAAGCCTTCTCCTCCTTTTAAAAGCAATAGTAAGTATCATTATATCATGCAGTTTCGCCCATTTTTTTGATTTTCTTACACTGTTGTAAAAAAACACTTTTCACACTTACCAATTTAGCAAACAAACTACCTGGGAAATGAACTTTTTGGACAAAGGGATTAGAATTTTCCAGCAGGTTATACTATCTGTAATAACTTTATAAAGGAGACAGCTTCATGATAGATAAAGTATGTACTATCGGGCCTGCAAGTAATAATCAAGAAATTCTCCAAGGGCTTATTGAAAAGGGAATGACGATTGTCCGCTTGAATATGTCGCACGGTACCCAAGCAGACCATCTCGCTGTTATAGAAATGGTTCGAGAAATATGCATGACTACAGGAAGCAATGTCCGCATATTAGGAGATCTGCAAGGACCAAAGATCCGCTTAGGAAAAATAAAAGCAGACAAAGCTGTATTAAAAGAGGGAAACAGTTTCTCGCTAACTATAGAAGAGATTGTTGGAGACGAATCTCATGCAAGTGTTGACTATAAAGGACTTATCAATGATATAAAGGTTGGCAGCAGGGTGCTTATTAATGATGGTGAGGTAGAACTGAGTGTTGTCGAGACAGACGAAAGAACTGCAAAAACCATTGTAAAAGCAGGCGGAATGATTGCTTCTAGAAAAGGCGTTAATGTGCCTGGTACCTCATTATCCTTACCTGCCATAACAGAAAAGGATAAAAGTGATATTGAATTTCTTGTGAAGCATCATGTTGATATTATTGCATGCTCCTTTATTCGGCAGGCTGTCCATTTACAGCATATTAAAGAATATATCAGCCATTTCACCGATACACCGCCAAAGCTGATGGCGAAGATTGAAACTTTGGAGGCAGTCACAGCATTTACTGATATTTGTGAAGAGGCGGATGCGATTATGCTTGCAAGGGGCGACTTAGGGGTAGAACTGCCTTATTACTGGATTCCTATGCTGCAAAAAGCGATGCTTGCTGAATGTGCAAACAGAGAAAAATTTGTAGTGACTGCTACCCAAATGCTCCAATCAATGACAGAAAATGCCGTACCTACAAGAGCAGAAGTAACCGATGTTTTTCAAGCGGTTCAAGACGGTACAAATGCTGTTATGCTGTCAGCGGAAAGCGCAGTGGGAAAACACCCTCTTGAAAGCATTGACGTACTCACAAAAACCGCTTCTGTTTCTGAACGCTTTAAAGAAACTGTTCCACTTGACCTCAGCAGCATAGTTGCAGCCATCCAAACAGAATTATCATCCTAGTAAGTGCTGGTGACACTTCCTCCAGCACCTACTATTGCCTTTTTATTGGAAGCCATTCAAGTATATCTTGAATTTTCCTGTCCCAGTAACCCCATTCATGTACGCCTTGGCTAAACTCATACGTATAATCAATGGCAGTCTGTTCACAAGCCTGTTTAAATCGCTTATTATCCTCAAAAAGGAAATCCTCTGTTCCACAGCATTGGTAAAGAGAAGGCTTCACCTGACGATTTTCCACTTTATTTATAAGAGAAAATAAGTCATGCTCTGTCCCTAAAATACTCTCATTCCCAAATATGAGTTTGAAGAGATCTCCTTCTGATCTATCCTTAAGTGTTTCCACATCCATTGCTCCAGACAGACTCGCTGCCGCAATAAAATCATCTGGCTTATTCAAAGCCCATTTAAATGCTCCATATCCCCCCATTGAAAGCCCTGCAACAAAGTTATCCTCCCTTTTTGACGATAATGGGAAAAAGGATCTTGCGACATTAGGCAATTCCTCTGTCAGGAAGGTCCAATATTTGTTGCCATATGCCATATTTGTATAGAAGCTCCTGTCAACCTGGGGCATAACAACCGCTAAACCTAAGGGAGCAGCATATCTTTCAATGGATGTTCTCCTTGTCCAAATTGTATGATCATCACTTAGTCCATGCAGCAGATAAAGTGTTTGATGCTTTTCTCCACTTACATTGTTCTTCATCCCAATTTGCGAGTTTGTTTGCTGTGGCAGAATTACTGTCATAGAAGTACTCAATTGCAGGCTTTCAGAAAAAAAATCACATTTAATTAATGCCATTTTGACTTGCTCCCCCTTTATTTTTAAAACGCTTTCATATAATTGAATTATAGTCGTTTTTTCTCTTCTTGAATAACAATCTGCTTGGCAGGAACACTTTATAGACATATTTCTCCTTCTTTTGCAAAAACTATAGGGGATCTTCATGTTTATGAAGGAGAGTGAAGCGTGAATATTAATTGGTATATACTAATTGCGGCTATTTTATTAGGCTTGGCAGGAAACATTGTCGTACTGCGAAGAAGGTTCCGATTTTACCAAACAATCTTGCTTATTCATTTTGCCCTTTCCATCCTGCTCTGTCTGTTCTTTTATTACAATGGGTTTTATCGTTATGCACTTCCAGTGTTGTTTATTCTGCCAGCAGTGGTTATTAATTTTGGTCTTTTTATTGCTTTCTTAATTCGTTTCGAACCGACTAAGGATACTTTTCGTTTCTATTTTGTGTTTATTTCATGGACCTTCAGTTTGGAAATTATTTTAGAGCATCTTGGGTTTATCCGCTTTCGAAACGGCTGGGATTATTGGGATTCTTACAGTCTTTATTGGATTTATGCACGAACATTCACCTACATCGGTAAGCGTACTGTTCCGCTTGAAGGAAGAACTCCTATTAAGTTAACAAAAAGGAGCAATCTCATCTTATTTTCCATTACACTAGTTTTATTCTTTATTGTTCTGCTTTTACTGATGAAAACAGATCTATAACAACAAAAAAGCTTGAATTCTGTTATTCAAGCTTTCCATATACACTGTATTAGTAGGTTACATAAGGGCACTTGTTTGAACTGGAAAAAGCTGTCCATCAATGGAAAAGGATATTCTCCCTGTTTCCTCTGAAACAACGATGACTAAAGCATCTGATTGTTCCGTTATGCCGATAGCCGCTCTGTGTCTTGTGCCAAGCTTTTCCTTGCCATTATAAAACTTAGAGGTTGGAAAAATATTAGCAGCGGAAACAACCATATCTTTATCAATAAGAACTCCCCCATCATGGAGCGGATTTCCTGGATAAAAAATTGCTTCAAGCAGGTTAGATGACAATTGGGCATGCAGCGGAACACCTGAGTGAACTAATGTCTCAAGGCTATCCTGTCTTTTAATGGCAATCAGAGCACCGTGCCGCTTTTCCGAAAAATGCTGGGCAGAAACCGTGAGCATTTCCATATAGTCTGTAAATGGCTCAAGGTAGGATTGTAAGTAATAAGATGCTGCAAAGCTATGAATGCCTTTGAACTGCTTGTTCATTTTCTCAAAATCATTTAAAACACAGCAATCTTTTTCAGCGATAGACTCATATAAGCCCTGGAGATTTGCCATAAGTAATTGCAAATCTGCCTTCAGCTGATTTTTGATAAAGATTGGCATATTCCCTTCTTCAACAGACAAGCTAACACTCCTTTTCTTAGCTCTCCTTTTTCTTTACTATTTCCAAGCCAAACCTTTTCTATACAGCAATTACCTGCTTAGTAATGGAAATGACAATTAACGCAACCATAAGGATTTTTTCCTTTTTATGAAGGAATTTCCAACCTATTAGCGAATGGTAAACTTAGACATAAATGACACCACTTTAGAGGGGTTGAGAATATTGCAATGGAAGAAAATGATATACTGGCTTATTGGAATAATCGTCGGGGTCGGAGGGCTTACTGCCTCTGTTGTTTTCGCTACCCTTATATTCTTGGAAAAGGATAAATCTTTAAAAACAGACAATGACAAGCCTGCAGTCAGTGCTGCAGCTACAAAATCTGTTTCTGATTCTGAGGAAATGAGTACAGAGGCTGTGAATGAACCAGTTGACAAAAGCGTTGTCACTTTAGCAGATGGTTCAAGCGGGCATGATTTTATCTCGAAATGGCATGACTTCTATAATGATACATTAGGGTGGGGCAGACTAGAAACAACTGATTATGCAGAACAGCAGGAAGCTGCTGAAAGCATTTTGTCCCAAGCAGAGAATATTGTAATTGATGACAGTAACATTACTTCTGATTTGGAACATATTAAGGAAGCTGCCAAGCTTGTGGCAGCAGCTGATAATCGGGATGCAATGCGCAGCCTCCACCGTTATTTCCACGATTTAGACATTTATTTTAATGGCTATGATTATAACCAGACATTCGGTGTGACTGAATTTAAAGGAGAAGACTGACAAAATACATTAATTGCTTTTACGGTTAAAAAAATTCGGCTTCTTAATATCATTGTTATATCGCTGATGAAAGATATGGGTTGCTGCAGGAGACAACGGTGGAATTAGCCATGCCCAATTCCCTGTTACTTCCCTGCCTGCTTCCTGCTCCTTCCCTTCAAAAATTTTGAACTGTTGTGCTGCCGTATGGTGATCAACGATTGTTACACCAGCATTTCGGAAGGATTCCAATACAGCAATATTGAGTTCAACAAGCGCTTTGTCCTTCCATAACGAAGATGATTTGTTTGTTTGGAGCCCCAAGGCTTCTCCAATTGCAGGAAGCATGTTATAACGATTCTCGTCCGCAAGATTTCTTGCCCCGATTTCAGTTCCCATATACCAACCGTTAAACGGAGCTGCTGTATAGGAGACCCCGCCAATTTCTAGCCTCATACTCGAGATGATTGGAACAGCATACCATTTCAGCTCCAAATCCTTAAACCATTCATAGTCAGGATGACGAATCGGCACCTCCATAATCAATTCCTCCGGTATATTTATAAGCACTGGATCATTTTGATTAAATTGCAAAACAAGCGGCAGGATATCAAAGTTCGTACCTTTCCCCTTCCATCCTAACGTCTGACAATATTCAGTAAACGACAGAGAATCAGGATCTCCAAGGATACCGAAGTCTGTTTTATAGCCAGCATAGCGAAGCAATTGATGGTTTAGAATTTGGACAGATTTTTCGTCACTCTCTTGCGGAAAAACTGTTATTGTCGGTCTTATCTTACCGCCGTTTGTCGCATATTCAATATGCTCTAATAAGGATTTCCCTATTTCCTCTTCTGTTGCAACAGTCCTTTTGTCGATGACATGGAGATTTTTCCAAAACAATCTGCCGATACAGCGATTGCTGTTTCTCCATGCTAGCATCGCTCCATAAGCCAGCTCCTCATATGTATGCTCATACGTTCCAGACCTTGCAATTTGTTCCTTAATTTCGGCCAATCTAGATTCTACTTGGTCTGCTTTATCCCAATCTGTATAGCATAACTGAATGAACGTGGATGCATCTGCTAATAGATTGTCTTCCAAATGAAATCCCCCTTTACTAGTCATTTTTCTTATCTTTCATAGTAAATAAATCATTTCAGAAATCTACGAACAAGCGCAAGCTTCTTGTCTGTATACGGAGGAAAAAGCTCTGTAATTTTTAACCCTTTCCCCCTTTTCAGTACACTCCTTTTATGAGAAAAAGCAGCAAAGCTGTAAATTCCATGATAAGAGCCCATCCCAGAAGTGCCAATGCCGCCAAATGGAAGCGCTGGATTAGCCAAATGAGTAAGGGTATCATTGATGCTAACACCGCCTGATGAAATAGATTTAAGCCAGTATTCTTCCATTTCCTTTGAAGCTGTAAAAATATACATCGCTAAGGGCTTAGTCATTTTAGTCACCCTTTTTACTACATCCTGTTTGTCGGTATATCCAATAATCGGAAGAATTGGACCGAAAATCTCATCCTCCATGGAAGGTGCATCCCAATCTGCCTGAATTAAAGCAGGCTCCAAAAAGCGCAGTTCTTTCTTGCTTTTCCCGCCATACAGAATATTTCCTTCCTCTGCTTCGATAATCTTTACAAGTCTTGCAAAATGCCTATCATTTACGATTTTTCCAAAATACGCGCTTTTTTCGACTGATTCTCCATAAAAACGGCCTATTGCTACTTTCATTTCTTCAATCAGCTTTTCTTTTATGCTTTCATGTACGACAACATAATCTGGTGCCACACATGTTTGGCCAGCATTGACTGTTTTTCCCCAGATAATTCTGCTGGCTGCAAGTTGAATATCTGCTGATTCATCGACAAATGCTGGACTTTTCCCTCCTAATTCTAGGGTAACAGGGATTAGATTTTCTGCGGCTGCCTTCATAACAAGCTTTCCTACAGCAGGGCTTCCTGTAAAAAAGATATTGTCAAACCTTCCTTGAAGAAGCGCCTTATTCGTTTCAACTCCTCCCTCTACCGCGCGCACAAATGCTGGTTCAAATGTAGCTGAAATCATTGACGCTACTGCTTTTGATGTTGCCGGCACAAGCTCAGAAGGCTTTATAACAGCACAGTTTCCAGCGGCGATTGCACCGATTAATGGTTCAATCAAAAGCTGGAGCGGATAGTTAAAGGGTCCAATTATCAAAACTGTTCCGTAAGGCTCATGGCGGATAAAGCTTTTAGCAGGATATAGCGCCAAAGGCGACCGTACCTTTTTTACCTTCATCCATTTAGAGAGATTTTTAAGCGTATATGTAATGCTTTGCAAGATAAATCCAATTTCCGTTGCGTATGACTCAAAAGGATGCTTCCCTAAATCAGTTTGCAATGCATCCATGAGGTTTTCCTCATTCTCTTGAATTGCCTTACGCAGTTTTTTCAGCTGCACCACTCGAAATTGATAATCTAAAGTTTGATTTGTCTCAAAGAACAGCCTGCAATCTGTCAGCATCTGCTCTACCTCGTTCAGCTGCATGTCTTTTTCCATCTGCTTTGCTCCTTTTTTTGTATAGTAAAAAGGAGAATCCTGCTTGGATCTCCTTTTGTTTTTCATAAGCTTTCATGTAATATCGTTAATACTGTTTTCAAGTTTTTAATGGGTATTTGCCCAGGAGCAGAGGCTTTTTTTGCCGCACCAAATGTCAGCGCAGAGCCAAAGGCTTCGCCGGCAATGCGGCTAATAGAGCCTTGTCCTCCCATTGACATGGCAATAATTGGTCTGTCTGCATATTGCTCCTTCATCGTTTGGACTGCATCCAACAATGTAATCACATCCGCCATACTTTGTGGCATGAGCGCGATTTTCGGAAGGTCTCCGCCAAGTTCCTGCGCTTTACGGAGCCGAGAAATAATTTCTTCCTTTGCCGGTGTTTTATTAAAATCATGATTAGACACAATAACAGCAGCCTTATGGGCATGTGCAAACTCAACAAGCTCTTTCACATCTGCTTCTCTATTAAAAAGCTCCACATCAATAATATCAGCGTAGCCTGACTTTGCTGCTGCCTTATTAAGGGCGATATACGCTTCCCTTTCAAGCTCTTTCTCTCCGCCTTCCTTCTTGCTTCTAAATGTGAAGACAAGAGGAATATTGCCAATCCAGCTTCTGATATTTGCCAATGTTTGAAGCACTTCACTTTTATCATAAGCTTTTTCAAAAAAATCGACACGCCATTCGATCACATCGACGCTTTCCGTAATCAAAACATGTGCTTCTTCCTTCAACTGGCTTGCTGTCTCTCCAATTAAGGAAGCACATATTTTCGGAATTCCCTCTCCTATTGCGATATCTCTTATTATTAATGGCTGAACCATTTAAGCACCCCTATTTTTCTGTTGTGACCTCTATTACTTATCTTGGCTCGTATAAATCCCATGCATATTTTAAGGAATCCACAATATAATCTGCAACCTCTTCCATATCTTTGCTATCTGTATCAACCTTTGAATGATGGTCTGCATAAATTTCTTGTCTTTTATTATACAGCTCTTCCATATCCTCAAGCGATTTCCCCTTCAAAACAGGTCTGCTGTCAATAATTAAGCTGATTCTATCCTTCCATGATTCCCAAGAGAGATCTAAATGAATGACAATACAATTTTCAAGGCAAGCATTTTTTATTTCCTCCTGTAAAAAGGAGCCTCCGCCAAGTGACAGCACAAGAAGCTTTCTTGCACTCAGCTCTGTTACTACTTCCTTTTCCTTCTGTCGAAAAGCCTTTTCTCCAACCTGCTCAAAAATCTTTGAAACAGGCATGCCGTACTCTTCCTCAATTACATGATCCACATCTAGAAAATCGCGATATAGCCTTTTAGCAACTAGCTTTCCAATACTCGTTTTACCAACGCCCATAAAGCCAATAAACACGATGCTCTTTTCCCTTAATGGTACTCGTTTGTTTTCCAAGGTGAAGCCCCCTATATTAATCGTGACAGTTTTAGATGTTCCGTCCAATTCTACTACTCATTATAAAATAATTATATGGCTAATCCTAGTTTAATCTTGCGAATATTCTACCACTATCATGCATAGGATGGTTGTTGGAAGAGTATTAAATAAACAGCCTATTTCTCATTCAATATGTAATTTTCTCCTTTACTATCAAGAAATTATTTCGTGATACTCTCATGGAAGCCTTTCCTCTACTCTTTTATAAAGGATATGGCCTTTTATTCTATTAACCATTTAAAAAAGTTATTTATAATAATTATAAAATAGTATTGATTTTTTAATTATAGATGATATTATAAAGTACATAAGATAAAGAACAAATAAATTATGAGGTGATTGCATGTCAAACAACAAATTAACAACTAGTTGGGGCTCTCCAGTAGGAGACAACCAAAACTCTATGACTGCTGGAGATCGTGGTCCTACTCTAATTCAAGATGTACATTTACTTGAAAAATTAGCTCATTTTAACAGAGAACGTGTCCCTGAGCGTGTTGTTCATGCAAAAGGCGCTGGAGCACACGGCTACTTCGAAGTAACAAATGACTTGTCTAAATATACAAAAGCAAACTTCCTTGATGAAGTAGGCAAAAGAACTCCAATGTTCATTCGTTTCTCAACAGTTGCAGGTGAGCTAGGTTCTGCTGATACAGTTCGTGACCCGCGCGGTTTCGCTGTTAAGTTTTATACAGAGGAAGGTAACTACGATATCGTTGGTAATAATACTCCTGTATTCTTTATTCGCGATGCAATCAAGTTCCCTGACTTTATCCATACACAAAAAAGGGATCCAAAAACACATTTGAAAAACCCAACAGCGGTTTGGGATTTCTGGTCTCATTCTCCTGAATCTCTGCACCAAGTATCAATCTTAATGTCTGACCGTGGTATCCCTGCAACACTTCGCCATATGCATGGTTTCGGAAGCCACACATTTAAATGGGTAAATAAAGAAGGCGAAGCAGTTTGGGTGAAATATCACTTTAAGACAGAACAAGGCGTGAAAAACCTGGCTGTTGATACTGCAGCAAAATTAGCTGGTGAAAATCCAGATTATCATACAGAAGACTTATTTAATGCAATTGAAGCTGGTGACTTCCCTGCATGGACATTGTATGTTCAAATTATGCCTGTCGAAGATGCTAACACATACCGCTTCGATCCATTTGATGTAACAAAAGTATGGTCTCAAAAAGACTATCCATTAATCGAGGTTGGCCGTATGGTGCTTAACCGCAACCCTGAGAACTACTTTGCTGAAGTGGAGCAAGCAACATTCTCACCTGGAACATTCGTACCTGGTGTGGAAGCATCTCCAGACAAAATGCTTCAAGGCCGTCTGTTTGCATATGCTGATGCACATCGTTACCGTGTTGGTGTTAACCACAATGCACTGCCAATCAACCGTCCACAAAGCCCTGTTAACAACTATCAACGTGATGGACAAATGCGCTTTGACGGTAATGGTGGAGGCTCTGTTTATTACGAGCCAAACAGCTTCAGCGGTCCAAAAGAATCTCCAGAAGACAAAACCTCTGCGTTCGCAGTTTCAGGTGTAGCTGACAGTGTTGCATATGATCACAATGATCACTACACACAAGCTGGTGACCTATACCGTTTATTGTCTGAAGAAGAGCGTGCTAGATTGGTAGAAAACATCGTTGGTGCAATGAAGCCAGTTGCATTAGAAGAAATCAAGCTTCGCCAAATCGGCCATTTCTACAAAGCAGATCCAGAATACGGAACTCGCATTGCAGAAGGACTTGGTTTAGCTGTTCCTGAAGAAGTTAAATAATAATTCAAGCTTTCGCCCTTAACATTTTTTGTTGAGGGCTTTTTAGCTGTCTAAGCAATAGTTAAGCGTAATAGTCCCTTTTCTAAGCCATTTACATTATTTCAAGGTCAACTTAATACATATTCATTGAAAAAAAATGGTACAAGCTTTACTCTTTAAGTATGTCTACATATGAAAGGGCTTTAATCCCTTTCTGGAAGAAATATAAAACCTTAGAGGAGCTGAGAAGATTGTCATTAACATTAGGTAGTACAAAGAAACTTCGCAATGGTGTTGAAATTCCTTATTTAGGCTTAGGTGTCTTTCTTGTTAAGGATCCGGCTGAGTGTGAAAATGCGGTAAAGGCTGCCATAAAAAACGGTTATCGTTCCATTGACACAGCAACTCGCTATGAAAACGAAAGCTTTGTTGGCAATGCTCTTAAGGCTGTTGATGTACCTCGTGAGGAGTTATTCATCACAACGAAAGTTTGGGTGAGTGACTTTGGCTACGAAGAGACAAAACAGGCCTTGCATCGTTCCTTGAAGGAAATGCAGCTTGATTATCTTGATTTATACTTGATTCACTGGGCTGCTCCAAACTATGCAGAAACATGGCGGGCAATGGAGGATTTATATGAAGAAGGTCTTGTAAAGGCTATCGGTGTATGCAACTTCCAAATCCACCATTTAGAAAAGCTGAAGGAAACGGCAAGAATCACACCAATGCTGAATCAGATTGAAACACATCCTTTATTCCACCAAAAAGAATTACGTGAATATATGGAACAGCATGGTATTGCTCATGAAGCTTGGGCACCAATGGCTCAAGGAAGAGAGAATCTTTTTGAAAATCCAACATTGCAGACTATCGGTGAAAAATACGGTAAAACTACTGCTCAAGTAATGTTGAGATGGCATCTTCAAAGAGATACAATTATTATTCCAAAGTCTATTCATGAACATCGCATCATAGAAAATGCAAACCTGTTCGACTTTGCTTTGACAGATGAAGATATGCAAGCAATTGATCAGCTTGATACAGGTTCCCGTATTTTCGGTGATCCAGATGATATCGAAAGATTAACTGCATTACAGCAGCAATAATCAAAAAAAGAATGCAATGGCTAAAAAAGCCTTTGCATTCTTTTTTTGCTATTCTATTGATTTTTTGTTAGCTGACGTCCATTGGTTATCTGTTGCTGTTTTTTCTTGTTTTTTGCCTGTAACCTCTGCATTAGCAGAAGCCCATTGGTTGTTAGTTTCTGTCTTTTTGTCCTTCGCCATGTTTTTTCCTCCCATACTAATAATTTGTCGTGCAGTGTTAGTATGAGATAAAGCAGGCCATATTATGAACAAATACAAGCAAATTCACTACAGTTTCATCTTCTGTAAACGCAATGCATTAAGAACAACGGATACAGAACTGAAGGCCATTGCAGCACCTGCAAGCCAAGGTGCCAGCAGTCCTGCTGCTGCAATCGGGATGCCAAGAACATTGTAGGCAAATGCCCAAAATAAATTTTGCTTTATATTACGGATTGTTTTCCTGCTCATAAGAATACTGTCTGCAATGCTATTTAAATCACCTCTGATTAAAGTAACATCAGCTGCCTCCATTGCAACATCTGTGCCTGTGCCTATTGCCATGCCAATGTCAGCTAATGCAAGTGCAGGAGCATCATTGATACCGTCTCCCACCATTGCGACTTTTTTGCCTTGCTGCTGAAGCTTTTTGACTTCCTCTGCTTTTTGTTCTGGAAGAACTTCAGCAATTACTCGGTCTATACCGGCTTGATCCGCAATAGCCTTGGCTGTTGCCAAATTATCTCCAGTAATCATTACTGTTTCGAGTCCAAGCTCATGCAGCCGTTTCATTGCTTGCTTAGATGTATCTTTAATCGTATCTGCAACAGCAATAATCCCTGCATATTTGTCAGCAACACTTACAAGCATCGCCGTTTTTCCCTGCTTCTCCAAATCCTCCATATCCTGCAGGTGATAGCCTGTTTCAATTTGATAGAGCTCCATCAACCTTCTTGTTCCGACAAGAACTGTTTGGCCTCTGACGATTGCTTTTATTCCGTAGCCAGGAATTGCTTCAAATTGCTCTGCTGATTCAAGCTGTATATTTTCAGCTGTTGAGCCTTCCACGATTGCTGCAGCAAGTGGATGTTCGGACTGCTTCTCAGCAGAAGCAACGTAAGCTAGGAATGTGTTTCGGTCGATTACAGGTAAAACATCTGTCAATACAGGCTTACCATTCGTGATTGTTCCTGTTTTGTCTAAAAGGATTGTATCAATCCGGTGGGTGTTTTCCAGATGCTCTCCACCTTTAAATAAAATACCGAACTCTGCTGCTCTTCCAGATCCAGCCATTATAGAGGTAGGTGTTGCAAGCCCTAGTGCACACGGACACGCAATAACCAACACCGCTATTAGCTTTTCAAGACTTGCAGCAAAATCTCCAGGACTGATGAAAAAATACCATGTTATAAACGTCAATACAGCAATACCAACAACGATCGGCACGAAAATGCCTGAGATCCTATCCGCAAGTCGCTGTATTGGGGCTTTTGAGCCTTGAGCCGTTTCCACAGCCTTAATGATTTGCGCCAATGCTGTATCCTTGCCGACCTTTCCTGCTCGTATTTTAATGAATCCTTGCTTATTTATCGTAGCGCCAAACACCGCATCTCCAAGGTTTTTGTCTATTGGAATGCTCTCTCCTGTCAGCATGGATTCATCTACTGCTGTTTGACCAGATATTATTTCCCCGTCTACTGGAATCCGTTCACCTGGCTTAACATGAATGATATCGCCGATTACCACTTCTTCAAGGGAAATTTCAGCCTCATTATTTTCTCTTTCAACGATTGCTGTTTTCGGCTGAAGTCCCATCAGCTTTTTAATAGCCTCTGACGATTTTCCTTTTGCTCTTGCTTCGAATAGTTTTCCCAAAAGAATTAGCGTTATCAATACAGAGCTTGTTTCAAAATATAGTCCATCTATATGACCGTGCCCACCTAAACTATTTAAAGTTAAATACACACTGTAAAAATAGGCAGCAGATGTTCCTAATGCTACAAGGACATCCATATTAGCACTAAAATTCTTTAATGCTTTATAAGCTCCTTCATAAAATTGAAAACCAATAATAAATTGAACAGGTGTCGCGAGCAACAATTGTACCCATGGATTCATAAAAGCCTCTGGTACATACAAAAACGAGGTAAATTGAAAGTGACCAGCCATTGCCCATAGTAATGGTAATGACAGCAGCAGGGAAATCGTGAATTTAAGCTGCTGTTTTTTTCTTTCTTGCTCTCGATAATCAAGAACTTCCTTTTCATCTTCGTCTGTTTGCAGATTTGCACTGTATCCCAGCTTCTTAATTTTTGCTATCATGTCAGCAGTGCCTGTTACGGCAGGATTGTAAGAGATAGTCCCCTTTTCTAAGGCAAGGTTTACCGCTGCCTCACGGACTCCTTCCAGCTTATTTAAGCCTTTTTCAATTCTTGTAGCACAAGCAGCACATGTCATACCACTGATAGCAAGCACTGCTTTTTCCTCAACAACGCCATAGCCGAGGTTTTCAACCTTCTTTTGAATATCATTTGCAGTAATTGTTTCTGCATTAAATCGGACAATTGCTTTTTCTAGCGCTAAATTCACATTTGCCTCTTCAACACCAGCAAGCCTTGCCAAGCCCTTTTCTATTCGATTAGCACAAGCAGCACATGTCATCCCAGTGATTTGATATTGCTGCTCCTTTAATGTTTTCGATTTTTCTGCTGTTAATGCTTCCTTACTCATTCCACTCACTCCTTATACCTATATGGGGTATATTTTAAAGGAAAATAAAATGTGCTTCTAAAAAGCACATCTATATACTAAAGAAACGATCAGTTAAAAATGCCTTATTGTACGTCATAGCCTTGGTCATCGATTGTTTCCTTAATCGTCGCCAAGCTAACCTCTTTATCGTTAAATTCAACATCCACTTGTCCTTGCTCCAAATTCACTTTAACAGCAGAAACGCCTTTTAATTCTCCAACGCTTCCTTCAACAGCTTTAACACAATGACCACATGACATTCCAGCAACTTTTAATGTAGTTTTTTCCATGATTGCTTCCTCCTATTTTTTCATTAACTTTTGAATGGTGACTAATACCTCGTCCACAGCTTCTGTATCCCCTTCTTGAATACGATCAACTATACAGGTTTTAAGATGTCCCTCAAGCAGTATTTTTGCGACACTGTTTAATGCTGATTGAGTGGCAGCAATTTGTGTGATTACATCATCACAGTAAGTGTCCTTATCAATTAATCCTTTAATTCCGCGGATTTGTCCTTCAATCCTGTTTAGCCTTGTCGTCAAATTCTTTTTGACTGTATCTGAATGATGACTTTTACGCATATGTGTATGGCAAGCTTCCTCTTGCATGGACTTATTAGTCTCTGACTCCAATAAAAGCCCTCCCTATCCTCTATATATTTATATAATACCCCCATGAGGTATATTTGTAAACAGATTTGCACTGATTTCCACTAAGTACCCAGTCCTATTATGTTCTAACTCAAAGAATATGATATATTATTGCTATGAAAAACATTTCTCAAATCAGCCGAATTTCGTTAAGAGATCAAGTATATCAACAGCTAAAGCAAGCCGTTATCCACCTTGAACTTGCCCCTGGTGAAAAGATCAGTGACAAGCTCCTTGCTGAACAATTTGGGGTAAGCAGGACACCAGTAAGAGAAGCATTGAAAAGATTGGAGGATGAGGGATTAGTCATATCTTCTCCTGGTTCAGAAACGAAGGTGAGTCTCATTGACATTGAGCAGGCGAAGCATGCTTTTACGGTCGTGGCATCATTAAATGCACTTGCAGCAAGGCTGGCCATGCCCTTCTTAACAGAAGCGCACTGTGATGAGCTTGTCAGTATTAATCAAGCATTTGAAAAAGCAATTTTAGACGAGAATAAGTATGAAGCAATCAAAAAAGACGATCAATTTCACACCGTGCTACTGCATGCCTCCAATAATCCGGAAATCGAGATGTCCTTGGAGCGTCTCCTGCCGAAAATTCGGAGATTGGAGCTGCTTAAATTCAATAAGCTTGATGGACTCTCCTCCATCCGCCAGCATAATGAAATTATTGATAGCATCCGCAATGGGAACCATCAGGAGCTTATTAAGCTTGTTGAAGAAAATTGGTTGAGCTTGGCTTCTTATTTAACAAAAGAGGAAACATAAAAAGACCAGATGGACGGCTTTATCATCACTCTGGTCTTTTTTTCTTGGATTTAATCACTTAACGCTATAACTTCATGCCTGTATAGCGAAGAATAGCATCTCTTAAGAAAACAGCGGCACCTTGTTCCACTTTATCGTAATAGGCAGCAAACCGCTCATCGTCAACGTACATTCTAGCGAGACCTGCGTGTGCTTCCTTGCTGTAAGAATTCCAATAGTATTCGAGCCAAAGCTTATGGAGTTCTGCTGTTTTTTGAGCAGCGGTACTCCCTGGATCGCCTGTTTTCATTGCTTCCTTCAAATTTTCTAGCACATCCTGCCCAAGCCTTTCTGCTTCATTATAGTCCGCTTCTGTCATCTTCAGCATTTTCTGATTAGACTTGTCAATTGTCTCCTTACCATACTTTTGGCGTAGCTCTTCCCCGTATTGTCTTTCGTTTTCCTTTACCATGTTTTTCTTAAAGCCTTCAAATCTTTCCTTATCGCTCATCGTTGTTCTCCCTTCCGTATTTTCTATCGTTTTATCGACATTCTCAATCAGCATGTCTAAACGGTTTCGTTTTGCCAGGAGTTTTGCCCGATGCTCCTCTAATGCCCCTTTCACATCAAAGGAGGGCGCGGAAATAATTTTTTTTATTTCCTCAAGACTAACGTCCAGTTCACGATAAAACAATATTTGCTGCAGCAATTCCACCTCTTTGCTTCCATATAATCGATAGCCAGATGAATTGACCCTTGCCGGCTTAAGCAGACCGATTTCATCGTAATACCTTAATGTTCTTGTACTAACTCCAGCCGTTTGGCTTAATTTTCGAATCGTGTATTCCACTGTTTTTCCCTCCTGACATGTTCATCTTAAACGTTTACGCAGCGTTAATGTAAATAGGTTATATCAAAAAAACAAAAAAAAGCTCGGAAGCATCCAGAGCCTTTGTAGCAAAAAAATGTTCATTTAGCGTTTTATGTTTACTGTTGTTACCTCAAACTTATCATAGCGGTGTCTCGAAAAGGAATATTCAAATGGAACGCCATTATTTAAAAATCCAACATGCTCCACTTCCAGAATCGGGTCGTCTGCCAAACAGACTAAATGGGCTTGGTCCAGTTCATTTGATTTACATGCTCTTATTTTCCGATGTGAGCCAGCAATTGTGAGACCCAGTCTTTTCGTGATATGCTCATAAATAGATCCGTCCAATACTTCATCATTAATACCAGTAATAATGGTTGTCGGCATATAGGTTATTTCCATTACGTATGGCTCATCGTTGACAAGCCTTAAACGGATTAAGTAGTAAACTGGTGTTTTCGAGTCGATAGCGAGATGTTCCGCAACATCTTCTGACGGAAAGCCTACTTCAAACTTAATCACCTTGCTTGATACTTGCTGCCCTTCCATCAGTCTGGACAGGCCTGTTACTTCATTGCTCAATACATTAACTCTGCTGTCCTGTATGGCTGATTTAACAATGAATGTACCGTGTCCTCTTTTCCGGTATAGGAGGCCTTCCAAGACCAATGTGTCAAGTGCTCTTTTCATTGTCATCCTGCTGCAGGAGAATTCCTTTGAGAGTGTTATTTCATCTGGAATTGGCTGATCGAATGCATAGTGAGACTCTTTAATTCTCTTTTTCATTTCTGCTGAGATTGCTTCGTACTTGTTCATGATGGAACCACCTTAAAAAATAGATAGTTATATTATAAATTTATTGGTATGAAAATGTTAGCTATCCCAGTGTTTTTTTAAAAAGATGGCCAGTAAATGGCCATCTTAGACTGTAGACAAACTTATTTAGAATTAGTTTTTATTGTATAGAATGGAGAATGCTGCACTCCGGTGCGAGCCGCTTCGGAGTATAGCTTCACTTTTTAGATAGTACTAGCTGAATTACAGTAAAATTTATCCTTCCTTATTACTGTCCAACTATTCTCCCAGCCATTCGTCAACTTTGTTATGGTAATGTGACGGTTTTTGATTCTTCAAGATTTTCGCCGTTTGTTGCGATGACTTGTTTGTACCAGTTAAAGCTTTTCTTTTTATAGCGTTTTAGGTCTCTTAAATCTGACTCTCCTCTATTAACATAGATAAAGCCATAGCGCTTTTCGAATTGTCCGCCTGAGCTGATTAAATCTGTTGATCCCCATGTTAAGTAACCAAATACTTCTACGCCTTCTTCCATTGCAAGCTTAACCTGGTTAATATGATTTCTTAAGTAGTCGATGCGGTAATCATCTTCTACTGTATTATTTTCGTTCAGCTCTTCTCTTACACCAATTCCATTTTCTGTGATAAAAATAGGCAGTCGGTATCTAGCATACATATCCTTAAGACTAACTCTTAGCCCGATTGGATCGATTGCCCAGCCCCATTCATTAGCCTTTAGATTAGGATTAGGTGTGATGCCGGAAATAATTGCATCTTCTTTGACCTTTTCACTGCTGACAGTCTGGCTTTGATAATAGCTGATGCTAATATAATCGACGGTATTTTCTTTAAGAAGCTCTGCATCGCCTTCTTCGAAATGCGGCATGATTCCTTTGCGTTGCAAATTGCTTGTCACATAGCTTGGATATTCACCGTTTGCAAACACATCAAGATAGAAATCAACAAGCAGTTCCTTTGCTTTCATGTTAGCAATTACGTCTTCTGGAAGACAGCTGTTCGGATATGTTGTCATATATGTGACCATTCCTGCCATTTGTCCACCTGGCACAAGTTCATGCAGTGCTTTGACTGCTTTCGCATGTGCGATAAAGGAATTATGTGTTACTTGATATCGCAATGCCTCTTCATTGTCCGCTTCGTCAGTAGAGACACCCCAATATTGTAGATTTGTTAAAACGAGATTTTGTTCATTAAATGTAAGCCAATATTTGACCTTTTCCCCATAACGGGCAAAAACTGTGCGTGCATATTTGTCAAACAAGTCAACAACCTTCCGTGATGCAAATCCGTTGTATTTTTTGGCAAGCTGAAGCGGTAGATCAAAATGATACAGAGTGATGACAGGCTGGATGCCGTTAGCAAGCATTTCATCAAATAAATCATCATAAAACTGCAAGCCCTCCTCATTCGGCTCCCCTTCGCCATCAGGGAAAATCCTTGACCAGGAAATGCTTGTACGATATGCATTAAAGCCCATTTCCTTAAAGAGAGCAATATCTTCCTTATAGCGATGGTAGAAGTCAACTGCTGTCTTCCAATCAGACTGCCCTTCCTTAACAGGTCTTGCATCAACAATCGAAGGGCCTTTGCCGCCCTCGTCCCATGCACCTTCTGTCTGGAAGCTTGTCACTGCACCACCCCATAAAAAACCTTCTGGAATAACAGCTGTTTTCGTCATATTAATCTCTCCTCTATGTTTATTTTTGGTTAATCACTGTTAATCTACCAAATTGGCACAAAATCATTTATTTCCTTCAGCACTGCTTCCACTTCATCTAATGCAGAAGCCGGGATTTCCAATCCAGATGCTTTCACATTTTCTTCGACTTGTTCTGGCCTGCTTGCCCCAATAATCGCGGAGCTGACATTCGGCTGACGAAGCACCCAAGCTAATGCAAGCTGTGAGAGCTCCACTTCCAATCCACTGGCAATTTCAGACAGCCTTTGAACCCTTGTTAGCACTTCATCATTTAAATAACTAGTAATCCATTTATTTGTGTCATCATTTGCAGCACGACTTTTGGCAGGAATCTGCTCATTTGGTTTGTATTTCCCTGTTAATATTCCTTGGGCAAGAGGTGAAAACACAACCTGGCCAATTCCTTCTTTTTCACTTACAGGGATTACTTCCTTTTCTATATAGCGGACCATCATATTATAGATTGGCTGATTAGAGATAAGCGGCCTTAAATTTTTCTCTTTAGCAATATGTACAGCATCTGTCAGCTGAGCAGCCGACCATTCACTGACACCGCCATAGAGAATTTTTCCTTGTGCAATTAAATCATCTAATGCTCTTAAGCTTTCTTCTACAGGCGTTTCATGATCATAGCGATGAAATTGGTACAAATCGATATAGTCTACACCTAATCTCTTCAGACTTGCTTCGCATTGTTCAATAATATGCTTTCTGGACAGCCCTCTGTCATTTGGTCCATCTCCCATCGGAAAGAAGACCTTTGTTGCAAGCACATAACTGGAACGGGTATAATCTTGCAGTGCTTCTTTCAGGACAGTTTCAGCAGCGCCTTTATTATAAGCATTTGCTGTATCAAAGAAGTTGATGCCAAGATCATATGCCCTATGGATACAGGAAATAGATTTCTCCTTTTCGACTGCACTTCCATATGTGAGCCAGCTGCCCAATCCGATTTCGCTTACTTTCAAACCAGAGTTTCCTAGTCTTCTGTACTTCATTTCTAATCACCCAACCTATTAGATTTTTTTAGTCATGCGCACAGCTAGTAGAGAAACTGCTGAATTCATTTTCAGCAGCTTCTCACAAGTTTTAACCACTAATTAGAAACGCTTACAATTATATTATAAAGGCTAGTGTTTAAATGTCTATACTTTATAAAAATTAGATTATACTTTTAACGACAAATATCGTCAACTTACTTCCAATGATGAATGCTGAGATGTATATAGATTCCAATATTGGCCTTTCCTTGTCATTAGCTCATCATGGGACCCCTCCTCAGCAATTTCGCCTTTTTCAATAAACAAAATCCTTGAGGCGCTTTGAATGGTGGACAGACGGTGTGCGATGATAAAGGACGTCCTTCCTGCAAGCAGCGTACTTAAGCCTTTTTGAAGGGCCAGCTCTGTTTCTGTATCGATCGATGATGTCGCTTCATCTAAAACCAAAATTCTTGGATCTGCCAAGAGTGCTCTTGCGAAGGAAATGAGCTGTCTTTGTCCTGCTGAAAGCCTTGTTCCTCGTTCATTCACTTCTGTTTCATAGCCATCCTGCAATGTCATAATAAAGGAATGGGCCTGAACTGCTTTTGCTGCTTCCACCACTTCCTCATCACTTGCATCAAGGCGGCCATAACGAATATTATCCATTATTGTTCCCGAAAAGATAAACGGATCTTGGAGCATAATGCCCATCTGTCTTCTAAGTGAGGGAATCGTTACTGTCTTTATATCAACCCCATCCATTTTTATTTTGCCGCCGTTCAAGTCATAAAAACGGCTGATCAAGTTAACAATTGACGTTTTGCCAGATCCAGTTGCACCAACAAGAGCTATTGTTTCTCCTGGTTCTGCAGTGAAATGAATATTTTTTAATACTTTTTCGCCAGCCTCATAACCAAACTCAACATGGTCAAATTCTACCTTTCCTTTAATATCGTGCAGTGCTTTTCCTCGCGGGTTATCGAGCACTGTCGGCTTTTCATCCATCATTTCAAAAATTCGCTCCAGATAGGCCATCGCATTTATAATCGCATTATAGAAGTTGCCGATATTGGAAATCGGTGTCCAAAACATCCATATATAACCGACAAAGGCTACTAAAGCCCCAACTGTCACGCCTTGCCCAATCATTGAGATTCCGGCCACATATATAAAGGAAACGGTCAGAACAGAAATATTTTCAATGGACGGCCAAAGAAGAAACTGGATATAGACTGCTTTTATCCATGATTTTTTATAGCCCTTTGACACATCCTCAAAAATTTTCTTGTTTTCTTCTTCCCTCGCAAATGCTTGTGTTACCTTCATGCCATTGATGCTTTCATGTATATATGCATTCATATTAGACTGTTTATTACTTAAGTCCTGCCATGCCTTACGCTGGGCATTTTTAATAAAAAAGATAACAATCGCTAAAAGCGGGAATCCAATCATGGCATAAATCGCCAAACGAACATCTATGGCAAACATGAATCCAATGATGACAGTTAAGCTGAATATATCTGTAATCAAGTTGATAAGCCCATTTGACAGCAAATCACTAAGTGAGTTCACATAATTAACGACCCGCACTAAAATTTTTCCGTGTGGGCGGTTGTCATAAAAGGAAAAGGACAATGATTGAATATGTGTAAAAAGGTCCTTTCGAATTGTCTTTATGACATTTTGACCAATTTCAGCCATCATTCTAATCCGGTATTTCATACAAATCCCCGTTATAATGAGAGCACCCAAATAGATGCCTGCAAGCAGTAAAAGCCCACCAACATTGCCTGCTGGTATTTCCTTGTCAATCGCTTGTTTAATAAGATAAGGTCCAATCAGATTTGCTCCGCTTGCGACAAGCATGATGAGTATCGTCAGCATGATTTTTTTCTTGTACGGCTTAACATAACCAAACAAGCGCTTAAGATGAATAAAACTAAATGGCGTCTCTAAATCCTCATCAACATCGAACTTATTTCGTGCCATTAAATCACATCCTCATCCCTGTGCTTTTCTTCAAAGTTTCCATATTGATTCTTATAAACATTAAAGTAATAACCTTTCTTTCGCAGCAGGTCCTCATGTGTGCCCCGCTCGATTATCGCTCCATTATTCATCACCAGAATTTGGTCTGCATCCTTAACAGACGAAATTCTGTGGGCAATAATAAAGGATGTTTTGTTCTTTTGAATAGATTTCAGTGTCTTTTGAATACGATTCTCTGTTTCCATATCAAGGCTTGAGGTCGTATCATCCAAAATCAAAATCGACGGGTCTTTCAATATAGCTCTTGCAAGGGCAATCCGCTGCCTTTGCCCTCCAGAAAGCCCGACACCTCTTTCCCCAACAATCGTTTCATAGCCTTCTGGTAAATCACTAATAAAATCATGAGCATCCGCCATTTCTGCAGCAAACTTAATGGAATCAATGGAGGTATGAGGATTACCATATGCTATATTTCCCTCGATTGTATCCGAAAACAGGAAGATATCCTGCATGACCATCGCCATTCCTTTACGAAGCTCCTGCAGCTCCCAGTCCTTCACATTTCTTCCATCAATTCTTACCTCTCCGCTTGTGGTGTCATAAAACCGGCTAAGCAAATTGACTAAAGTTGATTTCCCCGCACCTGTTGGACCAATAATCGCCAGCGTCTGGCCCGGCTTCACTTTAAAGCTAATATCCTTTAACACAGGCTCTTCTCCATAGCTGAAGGAAACTTTGTCAAACTCCACAATCCCCTTATACTCACCTATCGGCACGACATTATCGTGGCTGGCAATCTTCGGGACTGTCTTAAGAAGATCCTCAACTTTTTCTGCTGATGCAATAAAACGCTGCACATCATTTAAAAGCCATCCGGCCATTTTCATCGGGTTGCTAAGTGCCCATATGAAGGAATTAAACATAACTAGTTCTCCAATTGTGAGTGAACCATTTATAACCATAACTCCTCCTGCAAAAATCATCAGCACTGTCAGTACACCTGCAAGAGAGTCCAAAATCGGTAAATACTTTTCCCAAATCTTTGACGACTTTAAATTTTTTTCTTTAAAGCCTTCATTTGCAATCGAAAACTTAGCGATTTCATAATCCTCTTTTGCAAATGCTTTAACAACACGGTTTCCACTAATGTTTTCCTGAACGACAGAGTTCAATTTCGCAAATTGGTTACGGATTTCTGTAAAGGTTGGCCGCACATCCTTTGTAAGGCGGAAAGCGAAAAAACCAATGATTGGTGTTACAATTAATAATGTCAGCGCCAATGGAGGATGAATATAAAACATGAAACCAATCGCAAACAGCATGATGGTTGCGTTTTCAAAAATCATGTAGATCGTCCATGCTGTAAAATGTCTGACAGCCTCCATATCTCCTGTCATCCTTGCCATAATATCTCCTGTTTTTGTGCGATCATAAAAGCTGAAATCCAGCCTGTGCAAACGGTCATATAGCTGCTCTCTAATGTTGTAAATGACATTCTGGGAGACATTTTCAAAAATCATTTGATACGTATAGCGGATAATTGTTCGCAAAAATGTACCTGCAATCATAATTCCCAGTATCGGCCAAAGCAGATTCATCTGCTTGCCGTACATGACATCATCAACCATCCTCCCAGCCAAATACGGATTAAGCACATTTAAAGCAGATACAATAACTGCACAAAACAGGCCAATTGCTATTTTTGTACGATAAGTATGTAAGAACCCCCATATCCATCGCAGACTATGCATCTAGCCGACTCCCTTCCATTGCTGTATTCTTTTGCTTACTTTCGTCACTTTACTCTCCTTCCATATACTTTTCGACTATCTAAGATAATGCTACCGAATAATCTTATTAGCATTAGTTCCTTTCTATGTATGTCCTGTTCATAAAATCTATCATTTTTTTAATAGACCGATTGCCCCAGAAATAATGCAGCTTTATACCGCTGCCTCTTCTTTCTGTTTCTTGGTTTTGAACGTAAAAATAAATCTGACACATGCGCCGTAAATGGCAGGTGCAAAAAATACGAAAAAAAGGAAGTTAAGCTTGATTAACTGAAAAACAACGATAATGGCTGCGAGCATCAGGAACGACCGAAAAATCTGCTTAGCTATGAGAAACAGACTGACCATTGCTGTCCTTTTTGCCGGTAAATCAAGATGCACTAAATTCCAAACCATATACGTAAAAAAGATAATGGCCAGCATAAAGGCATAAATGCACACAAATTTAATGACAGATGTGACATAAGGATTAATTGTTGCAGGAAAAGGCAGGATGATAAAAGTTCCGATATAAATAAAGATAAAAATAATGATGGCGGACAGCCTTTTTTTCTTCGTATATTTAGGGCTGATTTCTTGAAACAGCTTGCGCACAGATGTGCCATTCCCTGCGAAAATTTCACCAATAACCTCAATCAGCGTACAGGCTGAATAAACAAGCCCGCCAATAAAAAATCCCTTTCCTAAATACAGCCAGAATAATAGACTTGCCCTGACAAGACGGTATGAAATGTCCATAAAGGAAAAGAATTTACTGTCTATAAAACGGCTTTTATTCATAGTAAGTAACCCCCTAATAAAAAAAGGCTGCCTGAATCCAGGCCGACCAAATGGTAAAAAACCATATAGTCCATGCATTTTTCAGACAGCCTATTGATTGCTATTTCAAGCCAAATTCCTTGCGAATTTGATCTGCTACTTCTTTTAACTGTTTTTCTGCATCCTTGCTGCCATTAAGATTGATATTGTCAATAACAGGCTGGATTTTGCTCACTATCTCTGCATATTCCGGGATATAAGGAGCATTCATAACGGTTCTTCCTTCTGCAAGAATTGTAGACAATGCTTTTGCATTTTCAGGTGCATTTGCCATTGTTTCAATTTTATCTTCATTCCTTTTTACTACAGGAACTGCTGAAATAGTATCTACTTGCAGGTCTTGACCCTTTCCAGTAGACAGGAATTGCAGAAGTTTATAAGCCTCTTCAGGATGCTTTGTTCCGCTTCCAATTCCAATTGGAAGATAAGATGCTGCTGCTACGTTTCCTGCTTTTCCTGCAGGCAGTGGCACAACATCCCATTTGAAGGTTGCATTCTTCGCTGTATCAGACCAATCCCATGGTCCCATCATTTTCATTGCTGCTTGACCTGCAAGGAACATATTCGATAGCCCTTGACTTTGAGCAGTAGTTGGCTGTACATGATATTTATTAATCAAGTCTGCTCCAAATTTAATAGCTTCAATTGATTCAGGTGAGTCAATAATTACTTCTTTGCCATCCTGACTGACAAATCCTCCGCCATTTTCTACAAGCAGTTCATTTGTATAAAAGTTTTCCATTCCGAATTGGACTGTTTTGCCGTTTTTCTCTACTGTCAGCTTTTGTGCTGCTGCAAGGAAGTCAGCCCATGTCCAGTCATCCTTTGGATATTCAACACCCGCAGCATCGAACATATCCTTGTTGTATCCAAGCATAAAGGCAGAAGCATCACGAATAAGCGCATATTGCTTTCCATCCACTTGCCCAAGTGAAAGCACATTTGGCATATATTCATCTTCCTTGATTTCTTTATCAGACAAATCCATCAATACGCCCTTGCTGACAAATTGACCGAATGCAGACGGCTGCAGCCATACTAAATCTGGCTGATCTCCACCAGCAGACATCGTCAAGAATTTATCATTGAACTTATCATATGGTGCATATACTTGCTTCACTTTAATTCCAGGATTCTCCTTTTCAAACTCCTTGAAAATATCACCTTCCAGCTTCGTTCCTTCTGGATTATTGTTCCAAACAAGAATGCGCAGCGTCACATCTCCTGACTCACCGCTTGCGGATTCAGAATCCGAGCCAGAACAGCCTGTCAAAATCAAAGATAGTGCCAATACAATAGTGAACAGCAAACCACCTAACCCTTTTTTCTTCCTCATGCTTTTACCCCCCAGGTAATGTTTGTGTATGGATAAACAGATAAACGGCAAAGCCATTCATCTATGTGAAACCAACGCAATTAACCCTTTCCGCCTGTTGTAGCAATTCCTTGGACGAAGTACTTTTGGCCAACAAAAAAGATAATGATTAGAGGCAAGATGATAAAAACACTTGCTGCCATCATCGGACCCCACTGAATTAACAAAGCACCCTTAAACTGCAGAATTCCTAATGCGAGCGTATATTTGGAATCATCATTTAAGTAGATTAATGGATTAAGAAAATCATTCCATGTCCACATAAAACTCAACAAAGCCACTGTAATAATAGAAGGAACTGATAACGGAATAATAATTCTCCAAAAGATACCGAATGCTCCACAGCCATCTAAATAGGCACTTTCCTCCAGCTCCTTCGGTATTGTTTTGAAGAATTGTCTTAATAAAAAGATGAAGTAAGCGCTACCAAAGAAAGAAGGAACAATTAACGGCAGGAAGGTGTTAACCCACCCCAGTTTAGAAAAGATCATATAAACAGGAATCATTGTGACTTGAGGCGGCAGCATCATGGTGCCAAGCAAAAGCACAAACCAGAAATTCCTTCCTTTTCCTTTAATTCGCGCAAACCCATATGCAACAAGAGTAGAAGAAACGACTGTGCCAATCACTACACAAACCGTAACAATCACAGAGTTCAAATAATACTGCCCAAAGTCCACAAGCGTAAAGACTTCCTTATAGTTAGCCAAATCCCAATTCTTCGGCAGTAAAGTAGGCGGGAATGCCATCGCTTCATTTTCAGGCTTAACAGATGTTCCAATCAGCCATAGAAAAGGAAATAAAAACAGAATGGAAAGAGCAATCAGCAAAAAGTAAGTAAATCCCTTTTCTAATCTTCTGCCTTTCTTTAAACTGCGAGGTTTTTTTGCCTTAACAGAAGCTGCCGTCTTAACAGGTGTTACTTCCATAGTTGACTCCTCCTCTCCTTACTCATCGTATTCGTAATACACTTTTTTCCCAAACACTTTAAACTGAATCAGTGTGAAAACAAGTATGATGATGAACAAGATCCAGGCAAGTGCTGATGCATAGCCCATCTTAAAGAATTTAAAGGCATCCTGGTATAAGTAAAATACATAAAACAACGACTTATAATTCGGTCCGCCATTGCCGCTGCTGACAACATATGCCTGTGTGAAAATCTGAAAGGAACCGATTAGTCCCATAATGAGGTTGAAGAAAATAACATTTGAAGTCATCGGAATGGTGATATTCCAGAACTTATGGAACTTCCCCGCACCATCCAGTTCAGCTGCTTCATAAAGGGACGCTGGAACACTCTGGAGTCCTGCAAGATAGATAACCATTCCGCCACCTGCTCCCCAAAGGCTCATAATAATCAAAGTAGGCTTAACCATGCCTTCACTTAATAGCCAATTTGATGTCGGCAAATGAAAGAAGGAAAGAATACTATTGGCAATCCCAAAATCCGGCTGAAAAATTAAAATCCAAAGAAGTGAGCTGGCAACTGTCGGTACAAGCGAAGGTAAGTAAAAGATTGTTCGGAACAAGCCCATAAATCTTACCTTTGTGTTCAGCAACACAGCAAGCATGTACCCGACAACGAGACCAAGAGGAACTCCGACAATCGTATAAAAGAAGGTGTTCCATAATGACTGCCAAAACAGTGGATCTTCTGTGAACAGCTTTTTATAATTTTCCAATCCAACCCAATTTGCTGCCCCCAGCCCTGAATAGTCTGTGAAGGACATATATAAAGAGTACACCATTGGGCCTGCAGTAAAGACAACAAAGCCAATCAGCCAAGGCAAAATAAATAAGTAAAACAATAAAGTCCTCGATTTATTCATTTGCGTCACCTTCCATTTAATAAAATCATTTACTGCTATGTAACCTGCTTCCTTCACTCTCCCTTCCACACATTTGATTGCTGCTTATTTAAATCCATCATGTATATTACTTCTGTTTTAACTTACAAATAAAGTTATGTAAGCCTTTTCAACTACAATTTCATATTAACTGCTGTACTTGAATTTTTCAATAATTTTTTAAAGTATTTTACTTAATTTTTTTAATTTATTTTAAGTAACAAAATATAAAATTACTTAAAATAGTCTAGATAACCCTCGTACTAAATAAATGCACTCAATATTACCCAATCTATATAAAGCTATAATTACTGAATTAAATATACTCATATTCATTAAGTTACATTCACATTTTTGAGGATTATCGATTACTTAATTTAATTTAAATACTTATTGTCATCCTTATTTATAATTGTTAAAATCAAATATATAATCTTGTAAGGGTTTTCATATAATGGAGTGAGGTGTACTTACTGATGACAATCTATGTAAATCAAGAAACAAAGGAATTCCATTTATGCAACAATAACGTCAGCTATATTTTTAGAGTCTTAGAGAAATCAAACCAGCTGGAACATCTTTATTACGGCAAAAAACTGACACATCGTGATTCGTTTACGCACTTAATTGAAAGAGAAATAAGACCATCCTGCAATCTGTTTGAGCATGACCATACGTCTTCCCTAGAGCATATTAAGCAGGAATACCCTAGCTTTGGAACTACAGATTATCGCCAGCCAGCCCATATGATTACCGACAAAATTGGCAGCACCATAACAAATTTCCAGTACAAAGACTACAAGCTGTTAAAGGGCAAGCCTGTACTAGATAATCTCCCTGCCGTATATACAGAGCAAGCGGAAGAAGCAGATACACTGGAAATAACATTAACAGATGAAGTTCTGCGTGCAACGCTTGTACTCAGCTACACCATTTTTTGTGACCGTAATGTCATCTGCAGAAATGCCAGATTTATCAATGAATCTGACTCTGCGTTCTTTTTGGATAATGCCATGAGTGCATCTGTGGATTTACCTGATGATCAATTTGAAATGATTCATCTTGCAGGTGCATGGGCAAGGGAAGCACATATGGAGGTCCAGCCTTTAACAAAGGGCATCCAATCTGTATACAGCTCAAGGGGTGCAAGCAGTCATGCCCATAACCCCTTCTTAGCATTAAGGCGTTATAACGGCACAGAACATACTGGAGAGGTGTATGGCTTCAGCCTTGTATACAGCGGCAATTTTCTTGCACAAGCAGAGGTAGATACATATGGCGTCTCTCGTGTAATGATGGGAATTAACCCGTTTCAATTTAGTTGGAAGCTCAAGCCTGGTGAGGTGTTTCAAACACCAGAATGCATTATGGTATATACTCATGAGGGCTTGAATGGAATGAGTCAAACATTTCATGAATTATATCGGGAGCGGCTGGCAAGAGGCTATTGGCGCGACAGAGCGAGGCCCATTCTTATTAACAATTGGGAAGCGACCTATTTTAATTTCGATGAGGAAAAAATCCTCTCCATTGCAGAAACAGCACAAAACCTTGGTATTGAGCTGTTTGTCCTCGATGATGGCTGGTTTGGGAACAGGAATGATGACACCTCTTCTCTCGGCGACTGGTTTGCTAATGAAGGAAAGCTTCCAAATGGTATTAAAGGGTTGGCAGAAAAAATCAACAAGATTGGCATGAAATTTGGTTTATGGTTTGAACCTGAAATGGTATGTAAGGATACAGCCCTTTTTAAGGAGCATCCTGACTGGATAATCGCTACACCAAATCGAATGCCTTCACACGGGCGAAATCAGTTCATTCTCGATTTCAGCAGAAAGGAAGTCGTCGAGCATATTTTTCAGCTCATGGATAATATCATCGAGGATTCTAACATCAGCTATATTAAGTGGGATATGAACAGATACATGACAGAAACCTATTCTTCAAGCCTTCCAATCGATCAACAAGGAGAGTTGAGTCACCGTTATATACTTGGTGTTTACAGCTTATACGAGAAGCTGTTGGCAAAATATCCGGAAATGCTGTTTGAATCATGCGCTGGTGGAGGTGCCCGCTTTGATCCTGGCATGCTGTATTATGCTCCGCAAGCATGGGCAAGCGATAATACAGACGCAGTTGAGCGCTTGAAAATTCAGTACGGAACAAGTCTTGTTTACCCGCTTTCCTCTATCGGCAGCCATGTTTCCACAGTGCCTAACCATCAGGTGGAAAGGATAACACCGATGGAAACACGAGCAAATGTCGCTTACTTTGGAACATTCGGATATGAGCTCGATATTACAAAGCTCACAAAGGAAGAGCAGGAAAAAGTAATGCTGCAGACTGCCTTCATGAAGGAGCATAGGGACTTCATCCAGAAAGGGACATTCTATCGCTTGTTGTCACCATTTGACTCAAATGAAGTATCCTGGATGGTTGTAGCTCGTGATAAGAAAAAAGCGCTAGTTGGATATTATAAAGTTCTCGCAAAGCCGAATGAGCGCTATAACCGCATCAAGCTGACAGGCTTAGATCCCGATAAACTATATGCAATTGAAGGCAAAGACACAAAGCATTACGGCGATGAACTGATGAATATAGGCATACTGCTTTCAGAGGATTATACAGACCGTGCCTCGGAATATTGGCAACGGGAAAGAGCAGGAGATTATTCATCTCGGCTGTTTATCCTGACAGAAGCTTAAAAATTTGAATTCTTACAATAAAAGGAGGTCAACACATGAAGAATTATATGGTGTTTGACGTAGGAGGCAGCATGATAAAGTTCGCTGTCATGACAGAAAATGGCGATTTTATCGAGAAGGGTGAGCTGCCCGTTTCCGAAAGCGAGTTTACTATATTCCAAGAAAGCATTGTACAAACCGTATTGGAAAACAAAATAAAACATCAAGTTGCAGGAATTGCCTTCAGCTGCCCAGGCGGAGTGGAAAGTGAAACAGGTATTATTGGCGGTTCAAGTGCACTGCCCTTCATTCATGGACCAAACTTCAAGGAGATTTTCGGTACTGCGACAAATCTCCCTGTTGAGCTGGAAAATGACGCAAATTGTGCTGCTTTAGGTGAGGTGTGGAAGGGTGCTGCCAAAACAAATGAAAATGTGCTGTTTACTATCATTGGCACAGGAATCGGCGGAGCTGTCATCAAGGATCGTCGCATTCATAAAGGAGCCAATCTTCATGGCGGTGAAATTGGCTATATGGTGATGCAAGTAGTAGAGGAAGACGGCAAGCCTGCCTTTCAAACATGGAGCCAGCTTGCTGCAACAGGCGCTTTAGTTAAAAAAGTCGCCAAAAGAAAAGGCATTGATCCGAAGGAGCTGAACGGAAAAAAAATCTTTCAGGCTGCCGAGGAAGGAGATACTATTTGCTTAGAGGAAATTGATGCATTTTATCTCCGTCTTGCACAAGGCATTTATAATATCCAGTATGTGTATGATCCGGAAAAAATCATTATTGGCGGAGCCATCAGCAATCGGGAGGATTTAATTGAACAAATCTACAAAAAACTCGATATCCTTCTGGAATCTGTGATGGCTGCAAAGGTTAGACCAGTTATTGAACAATGCCAATACAAGAATGATGCCAATCTCATCGGCGCACTGTACCATTATCTGCAGTGCCAGAAAGCCGAATCTGTGGAGGCATAGGGAAAAGCACCAGTGAATAACTGGTGCTTTCGTTTTTTCAGCTGAGCTTCTTCACGGAATTCCGATGAACGATTTTCCCGTTAATAAGTGTTCTGCCGTATTTTTCATTAGGATTATGAAGCTTTTCCATAATTATCTTCACAGCAGCCTTGGACATTTCCTTAATATTCACCTCAACAGTCGTCAGCAGCGGCTCTGTTAAGGCTGCAAAAATAGAATTATCAAACCCAACTACTGAGCAATCCTCCGGTACTTGGTAGCCATTTTTCTGAAGATTGTTAATGAGGTTGTATGCAATCTCGTCATTATTACAAACAAATGCTGTTGGCATATCATCAGGAAAAACGATGTCTATATATTTGCCTCGTTCATCACGGTCATAAATAATATAGTCCTGCCTCAGCTCGATTCGATGCTCCAAAAGTGATTTGTAGTATCCTAGAAACCTGTCCTGTATACTGCTCGTCGCATAGATGTTGCCGACATAGGCAATTTTTTTATGGCCATTTTCCACCAGATAATTAGTAATTTCATAGCCGCCAAAAAAGTTATCTGTTAAAACAGAGTCAATTTCGTTCTGGTCTGTATAAAAATCTAAGAAAATAACAGGACTGTCAATTTTCTGAATTTCTTTCACATATTCATTGCCAATCTGTCCTAAAATAATGAAGCCATCCACCTTTTTCTCATTATAAATTCGCGGCAAAATGAGCTGGTCTTCATCCTCCTGCCCTAAAATGTACAGAATTCCTGAGTAGTGGTAGCCATCAAGGATTTTTGTCAGCATTTGATAAAACTGCAGATAAAAGGATTGCGTTGTACCTGTAAACCTCTCTGGGATAACGATCCCAAGATTATAAGAAAGGCCATCCTTAATCGACTTTGCATGTGTATTGAAGCGATAGCCCATTTCTTCAGCCAATAATTTTATTTTCTCTTTTAATTCTTCACTGACCCCATCTTTATCATTAAGCGCTTTGGAGACAGTCACACTGCTGACACCAAGTTTATTGGCGATGTCACGCATCGTAACATTGCTTCTCACAAAAATTCCTCCGATATGAAATAATTCTGTTTCTTAGCTCATGGGATTACTATACTATAACGGCCACTTTTAAAAAAGCATCCATATTTACTCTTCAAGCAGGTCTGCAAAAAAATCATGGACTTTGTCGCCTAATGTCCTTATATATTCATGTCCATATTCATAATAAATCAGCATATTTTTGTCTGATTGAATTTTATTGTAGGCAGCAAATTGGGTAGAAGGCGGACAAATAGCATCCTCCATACCAACTGCCCACAATACATTTGCTTTTATCCTGTCTGCCAAATGCTGTATATCTATATAGCCTAGCTTTTGGAAAACCTCTTCCTCATGTTCATGGTTTGGATCAATAAACTTAAAGTAATAATGAATTTCTTCATAAGCTGAATTGGTAATATCGAGCTCCCATGCTCTTTTAAAGTCTGATAGAAATGGATAAACAGCAGCTGTTTTCTTAATTCGCGGCTCTAAACTGGCACAAGCGATCGCCAGCGCCCCACCTTGTGATGCACCATAAGCTCCTACTCTATTTTCGTCTACATTCTCCATCGAGCAGAGAATTCTTGCAGCTTGAACTGTATCTAAATATACATTTCTGTAATAAAGCTTTTCTGGAGCCTCTTCTATCCCTCTAATAATATGGCCTTTTAATGTCGTTCCTTTTACTTGGAGATTATCCTCTGACAGACCACCCTGGCCGCGGCAGTCCATGGCCAAAATCGTGTAGCCTTCTGCTGCATAGCCTATTTTGTCCATCCAGTCGCCGCTGTTCACATGATAGCCGTGAAACCATAACAGCCCCGGTCCAGGTCTTGTTTGCCCTTTTGGTCGTACTAACTGGCCATGTATTCTTGCTCCACCGACGCCTGTAAAATATAAATGAAAGCATTCAGCAGCCTTACTTTGAAAAGAAGCTGGGATTAGCTCATAATCCAACGATTGCGCTTGTAATTCTTTTAGCCCCGCTGCCCAATAGGCATCAAAATCATCTGGCTTCGGGTTGATTCCTTTATATTGCTGTAAATCAGACAAAGGCATATCAAATTTCATATCAGCATTCCTCCGCTTAGTTTATGTATGCGCTAACATTTTGTATTACTTAAACGATAACTTAATTATAAACCTCTGCGAAGTTAACCGTCAATAATAGAAAGAGAGCTTCCTAGATTGCAAAAAAAAAAGTGATTTCGATTGAAATCACTTTTTTCTCTCTTTTAAAATCCGTTATTCTCTGCAACTTCTTTAAACCATTGTCCGCTCTTTTTAACTGTGCGTTCACCGTCTTTATTAAGATTTACAGATACGAAGCCATATCTATTTTTGTACGCATTTGTCCAAGACCAGTTATCCATGAACGTCCATAAATGATAGCCTTTTACATTAGAGCCTTCCGCAATTGCTTGATGAACCCATTTAAGATGGTCTGAAATAAACTCAATTCGGTAATCATCTTGAATGATGCCTGATTCGTCACGGAATTTTTCTTCGCCTTCAACTCCCATTCCATTTTCAGAAATGAAGCATTCAATATTTCCATAGTTATCTTTTAAATTGATTAAAATATCATATATGCCTTTTTCGTAAATTTCCCAGCCACGGTGCGGATTCATTTTTCTGCCAGGCATCACGTAGTTATCAAAATAGCGATCTGGCATAAATGGAGCCTCTGGATTAGGAAGATGCTCTTTCGCCTTCACCCTTCTTGGCTGATAATAGTTAACACCAAGAATATCAACTGTATTATTACGGATGATTTCCAAATCTCCATCCGCAATTTCCGGCATGAAGCCCTCCTCTTTCAGGATTGCAACAAGCTCCTGCGGAAATTCTCCTTTAACAGAAGGATCTAAAAATGATCTGTTAAAGAAGGCATCTGCCAACACGGAAGCTTTTACATCGGCAGGATTTTGACTGCGTGGATAAGATGGCGTCAAATTAAGGACGATTCCAATTTTCCCATCCTGTCCTTGGTTTTTATATGCTTGAATCGCTTTTGCACTTGCAAGGATTGTATGGTATCCGACTTGGACAGCCTTCTTGAAATCAACCTCATTCGGATAATGGAAATCGTACAGATAGCCGCCTTCCACTGGTACGATTGGTTCATTATGTGTAAACCATTTCTTCACACGGTCACCAAACAGCTCAAAGCATATGCTTGTATAGTTTACATACGCATCAACGACTTCTCTGTTGGCCCATCCACCGATTTTTTGCAGCTCCATCGGCATATCGAAGTGGAACAGTCCAACAAATGGCTCTACTCCATTTTCAATGAATTCATTAATAACATTATTGTAGAATTCCACTGCTTTCGGGTTAATCTCTCCTTTGCCCTCAGGAAACAGTCTTGACCACGAAATAGACATGCGGAAGGAGTTATGACCAATTTCCTTCATCAGCTTAATATCTTCTTTATATTTCACATAAAATTGCGATGTATCTTGTGGACCAACTCCATCAAAAAAGCGCTCTGGCTGCTGTTCGTACCAGTAATCCCAAATATTTTGTCCTTTTCCATCAACATTTGCTGCACCTTCCGTTTGAGTTGCTGATGCGGCAGATCCCCACCAAAAATTTTCTGGAAAATTATATTTCACTTCATTATTTACTGACATTTTTTCTTTCCCCTTTCAAAGACATACTCTAAGATGAATTCCTTTGTTATAGGAAAAAGCAGGCATATTGAGCTTTTGCTGACGCTAAAGCCAATACTCTGCTTCCTCCCTTCCATTCATGTATCATTTAGCTGCTTTTATTAAGATGCTTTTTTCATTTCTTCTTCTTCCTTCTTCACATTGACACGGTCAATAACTTTCAGGAATGGGAACCAGATCGCAAATACGATTGCCATATTCACAAGCTGCATTAATCCTCCAGCAAAGGAGTTAGTAGCCATAATACCGTTGATGAAGAATGGCACCGTCCATGGAACGGTAACACCAGTAGGAGGTGGTACAATTCCTGTTGACATTGCGAAATAAGTTACTAGCGTTACAATCATTGGCGAAATAATCCAAGGTACAATAATTAATGGGTTCATAACAATTGGCAAACCAAAGATGATTGGCTCATTGACGTTAAAGATACCAGGGCCAAGGCCAAGCTTCGCTACTTGCTTCATTTGCTTACTCTTCATGAACAGCAGGATTGCGAACACGACAGCAAGTGTCATACCTGTTCCACCCATGCCGACAGTATAAATCTCCATGAACGGTTTTGAGATAATATGTGGTATTTCTTGTCCGCTCGTATATGCTGTTAAGTTTTCTACTTGCAGTGTATTCCAAATTGGGTCCATAACAGAGTTGATGATAATTTGACCATGAAGACCAAAGAACCATAGAATTTGGATAAAGAATACTGCAATAAGTGTCGGAATGATGCCACTGCCCAAGCCTACTAATGGTGCTTGAATTGCTTTATAAATAACATCATGCAAGTTTGTATCAAATGCTGCTGTTACAATAACGTTCACAAGCAGGAAGAAAGTCAATGTAAGCACAGCTGGAATTAATGCTGCGAATGATTTTGCTACTGCCGGCGGAACTCCTGGCGGCATTTTGATCGTGATATTCTTTTGCACAATCGTGCGGTAAATTTCCCCTGCGATAAAGGCAGTGATCATGCCAAGGAACATCCCTTTTGCCCCAAGACGATCGACAGGAATGACACCTGAAATAGCTTCACCTGTCTCTGGCTGAACAACAAATGGCGTTAGTAATAAGAAAGAAACAAGTGCGATTGCACCGCCAAATACAGCCTCCACATTATAGCTTTTAGACAGATAATAACCGATACCGAATACAACAAAGATAGACATGATGCCCATTGTTGCCGAATTGGCTATCCCAAACAATGATTGGAATGATGCAATTGACTCTGCACTCATAAATTTCTTTAGGAATGGCAGATTTGTCAGTACGACAAAGATAGAGCCGAAAATCGTTAATGGAAATGACAGCATAAAGGCGTCACGCAGGACAGTCAAATAACGGTTGTTGTTCAGTTTCCCTGCTATTGGCACCAAAAATTGGCTTAATTTTTCAAACACAGGATTCTCCCCCTTTTGGATATACAGCTATTTTATAGGTTCTTTTCTTTAAAGATTTCAAGCAGCTCTTTCACAAGCTCCTTCATGGAAAGCGTTGACATTAAATGGTCCTCTGCATGCATAAGAAGAAGCGCGAATTCTACCTTGTTGCCTGATGCCTCTTGCTGAACCAATTTAAAATGGATCTCATGGGCAACACTTAAATCTGCCTCTGCTTGTACAAGCAGTTCATCTGCTGCCTCCGGTTTACCTGCACGATACTCCCGAAGCGCCTCAATAATTTTGCTTCTCGCATTGCCACTGTGAAGAATAAGCATAAAGTTGATTTGTTCTGCTGTTAATGTATTAACATCAATCTTTTCCATTATTTATCACCCATTAAAGCAACTGCTTGTTCATAGGCTTTTTGACCATCTGCCAAACCATATGCCATCATATCGATAACATCCACTTTAATTCCGTATTGATCTGCCGCCTTTTGAAGTTCTCCCTTCAAAAAGCTCATTTGTGGACCAATTAGTACAACGTCTGCTTCTGCCATATCTTGCTTTGCTTTATCCTGGCCGACAGCCCATATTTTCGCTTCTACGCCGATTGTTTTTGCATGTTCTTCCATCTTGGTAACTAGTAAACTAGTAGACATTCCTGCACTGCAAGCTAGTAATATCTTTTTCATATCGTTCATGCTCCTTTACCTTTTTATATGTTTAAATTTTATTAAATCGTTTTCAAAAACCGCTTACATTTATTATTATAATCATTTGTTCTTATTTGTCTATACATTTAAATTATAAAATAAAGTCATTTTCAATCTTTGAAAATGAAACAAAAAAAAAGATGCTTTGTTGGCATCTTTTTCTGTCTTAATGTAACTGCTGCAGTCCTTTTATAATTACCTTTAAGCCGGAAAGGAAGTCATTACTTGATTTTAGGCCTTCATTTGGTGAAAGAAAATGGTGGTATATATAAGGGGCTTCTGCTTTTGATAGGGCTGCAATTGCTTCGGAGAATTTGTCTTGTACTGCTTCAAAGCCAATTTCTTCAAGCATTCTTTGTTGCTTTTGCTCGTCTAGTACATAGGAAGTCACATAAGTATTGATAAAGTTAACTGCCTGAAATATTTTGTCTTCTCGTAAGCCTGACCGATGAAAAATCGCAAATGTCCTGTTAATTAGCAGCAATCTTTGTTTTGTAACAGGTAATGTAACCATCATAATCTCAGCTCCATCAGGGACTGACAGTAATACTCTCCTTAGCTCAAGGGAAAATAACTCTACTTCTTCCTCCCAGCTGCTGCATTCTTTCGGGAATGTAAATTGGCATGCTATGTATTCTCCGAGCAGCTCCAATAATTCCTGTTTGTTTTTTATATACCAATACAGAGCAGGAGCTTTTATTTTCAGCCTTGCTGCTACGTTTCTCATCGTCACATGTGATAAACCTTGTTCGCGGAGTATTTCAAGCGCCGCATTTATTATTGCTTCTTTGCTGACATTTTTCTTCTGCATGAAGTCACCTCTTTACACTTATATTGTATATTATTTGTGGCTATAATTCTTTACTAACGTATTTAACCGTGTTAAACTGCATATTGGTTATTTAACACTGTTAAATTAAGAAATGAGGGTTATAATGTATGTCTTCTAAACAGACAAGATTAGTTCCTGTTATGATTGCCTTAATGCTTGGGATATTTGTTGCATCTCTAGACAACACAATTGTAGCAACAAGCATGGGCTCCATTATCGGCGACTTAGGCGGTATGGATAAATATGTTTGGGTTACTTCCGCGTATTTAGTGGCAGAGATGGCAGGTATGCCGATATTCGGTAAATTATCGGATATGTATGGCAGAAAGAAATTTTTTGTTTTTGGAATTTTACTATTTTTAGCTGGTTCTATTCTTTGCGGTATGGCAAATACAATGATACAGCTTTGTATTTTCAGAGCTATTCAAGGTATCGGCGGAAGCGCCTTAATGCCAATCGCATTCACGATCATCTGGGATGTAGTCCCTCGTGAAGTCCGCGGGAAAATGAGTGGTATTTTCGGTGCTGTCTTCGGTTTATCGAGTATTGCAGGTCCATTATTAGGATCTTTCATTACAGAACAATTTGATTGGCGCTGGATTTTCTTTATTAATATTCCAATTGGAATCATCGCACTAGCATTAATTATTATTTTTTACAAAGAATCAAAAACACATACAAAACAAATCATCGATTGGTTTGGGTTTGTATTTTTGTTAGGTTTTTCTATTTCGTTAATGTTCGGATTAGAATTAGGAGGAGAAACTTATCCATGGCAGTCATGGCAGATTATCTCCTTATTTATTCTGTCTGTTGTTTGCTTCATCGTTTTTCTGCTTGTGGAAAAACGGGCAAAAGACCCTATTCTGCCATTTAACTTGTTCAAAGAGCGACTATACACAACAACCGTCTTGACGGGCATGTTTTACGGCGGTGTGTTCATGGTGTCAACTATTTACATTCCGCTTTATATCCAAGGAGTGACTGGCGGGACTGCTACCAATTCAGGATTGCTTTTGCTGCCGATGATGGTTACATCAAGTGTTGCAGCAGCACTTGGAGGAGCATTCGCAAATAAATTCAGCTATAAGTCTATAATGATGACTTCCGGAATTATTATGGCAATCGGAACCTTCCTGTTAAGCACACTTGATGCAAGCACACCAAGATGGTCTATCACGATTTATATGATGGTGATTGGGCTTGGTGTTGGCCCTTCCTTCTCTGTTCTGGGGATGGCATCTCTGCAAAAAGCATTGCCACAGCAGCGCGGAATTGCCAGCTCAACAAGTAACTTTCTTCGTTCCCTTGGTATGACATTGGGAATAACAGTGTTTGGAGTAATCCAGCGAAACAGCTTTACAGATAATCTTCCAGCAACGATGCCAGAAGGCGGAGCAGAAAGCGGAAGCATCCTGTCACCAGAAGCGCGGGCTCATATCCCTGCAGATATTCTGAAACAAATTACCGACGTGCTGTCAGATTCCATCAGCACAACATTCCTGTGGACATTCATTCCACTTCTGCTGTCATTCGTGTTCATCTTGAGTATGACAAATGAAAAAATTACCGATTCGAAATTAAATCAGCAAGGCTGACAAAAAACCACTGTTTCTTAAACAGTGGTTTTTTGCTGGGTTATTTCATCCGTTTCTCTCTTATTGAAACGCGGTGGATATGAATCATAAAGTAGGCAAGCTCATCCTTTGTCATCTTCATAGAATATTCTTTTTCCAAGTAGTCGGCAACCTTTATTGTACATTTATAAGCTTCGCCATATTGTCTCTTCACCTGGTTATAAAGAGCATCGTTTTGATCATCATTTATTTCACCACGAAGCATACGATAAGCAAAATAACGTAGATGTGTGATAAACCGGCTGTAATTGACTGATTCTTCATTAAAGTCAATGCCATAATGATACTTAACAATATTCGTCACATCTTTAACGATATTTGTCATTGTTACTGTTTCTTCCATGCCTGTATGATCTTGTCTTGCATTGAAAATATGCAGAGCAATCGATGCAACCTCATCTTCTGGAAGTTCAACACCTGTTCTTTCCTTAATCAAACCTAAAGCGAGGCGGGCAACCTGATATTCAGCCTTATAGAACTTCTTTACTTCCCACATCAGCGCATTTTTGATTGGTATATCATTTTTTATTCTCGTAATGGCAAAGTGAATATGATCCGATAGAGATAAATATAGGGAATCATTCAGCTCTGTGCGCAATTCCTTCTCTGCAAGCTCAATAATATCTTTTGACAGTGACATAATCTCATAAGGAATCTCATTCAATAGCTCGGAAAGCTTGGCCGCGAAGTTTTCCGAAGGAGATACAAACGTCTTTTGGACCTTCTCTTCGTCAATTTCGTCTCCGACCTTTTTCTGGAATGCGAGCCCCTTGCCCATCACTACCATCTCTATGGAGTTAAGGTCTTTAGTCAAAGCGACATTATTATTAAACACTTTTATAATTTTCATCCTAATCACTTTTCCTTCGAATTTTTATCATAAAAAAACCCGAACCAAATAAACTCATAGATAGAACATTTTTGCTCCATAAGTTTAGTTGATTCAGGTTTTGCCTGCCGAACAGTAACAATCCTTACTAAACCTATTATAGATGATAACGTTTTCTATTGCAAGAATATTATGCATCAATATTCCTATAAAAAAACTGTGTGTCTTTACTATTCCAGAAAAACTCTCATTCAAAACTGCCAATATTTAAAATTTCAAAAGATGAATTCAAAAAGGTTTTTAAATCACTTTGTCGAATAAGTTACATACATATCAACCATAACTGAAAAAAAATGCAAAGTGAGGGTTTGTTTTGCTTATAAACGACCAACAAAATAAACTTATGTTATTCCTGATGGAACACCAGTCTTCATTCATTGATGAATGGATCGATATATCCGTCATCGAATCTAATGATCCACATAAGGAGGAAATCAAAAACAATGCAGTGACCATGTATGGTCTTCTTATAAAGGTGCTAGAAGGCGAATATTCCAATACAGAGCTACAGGAGTTTGCTTATAAAGTCGGCAAAGAGCGGCTTGAGGCCGATATTAATATCGGTGACTTTATCTACAATGTGAATGCAGGCAGAAGTATCCTCATTAAATATTGTTTTCAAGCGAATCTTCCCACACAGGAGCTAGAATCTTTTGTAAACAGTCTGAACACCCTTTTTGATTCTTTCTGTTATCATGCCGTTAAAAGATACACGCAATTAAAGAATCGGGAATTGCATACGAAAACAAAGTATATCAATGACAACCATATGGACAAGCTGGCAGTACTCGGACAAATCTCCTCCAGTTTTGTGCATGAATTCAGAAATCCATTAACCGCTATAATTGGGTTTAATAAAATTTTGCGTGACGAGTATCCTGATTTGAAATACTTGGACATTATTCAGCATGAACTGAACGAATTGAATTTCAGGATTACCCAGTTTCTTCATACTTCTAAAACAGAGATTGTAAAAAAGGGCAAAGAAAACGTCGCGATTGATTTGCTTTTTGAAAATCTTAAGCAGCTTTGCTATGCAAGCACAGTCGATAATAAAATTAACCTTACTATTGAAACAGAGAAGCCTCTTTTCCTCTATACGTTTAAGGATGAACTAAAACAGGTTCTCTTAAATCTGATTATGAATTCTATAGACGCTTTAAAGCAAATGCCTAATGGCAGAGATTTAAAGATAAGCTCTAGAAAAAGCACAGACGAAATAGTCTTTGTTATTTCCAATAACGGGCCAATGATTGAGGAAGAAAACACAAAAACAATCTTTGAACCTTTTTATACGACAAAAGAGCTTGGGACAGGCATTGGTTTATTTGTGTGCAAGCAAATTATCGACAAAATCGGCGGTACCATTTACTGTAAATCCGACGAGGAATGGACTTCATTTTTTATTCATCACCCTATTTCTAGTTGGGACTAAAAAAGAGGCTGGGACAAAACAAAAAACCGAACTATTTAATCAATGGTTGATCGTTGATTAAGTAGTACGGTCTTTACGCTGGTTCACATACTTATGTCCCAGCCACTTCTTCTTTTATTATTTGTAGAATCTCACACGATCTTCTAATGGTTTAAATTCTTTTTCTCCTGGTTGTGCTGTAGGTTTACCGAATGGCATTTGAGCAATTAGCTTCCATGTTGATGGAATGTCCCATTCAACTGCAACTGCTTCGTCAATTAATGGATTGTAATGCTGTAATGATGCACCGAAGCCTACTTCTTCAAGAGCAGTCCAAATTACTAATTGGTGCATAGCATTTGTTTGGTTTGCCCAAACTGGGAAGTTATCTGCATACAATTCAAATGCTTTTTGCAATCCTTCTACAACCTCTTGGTCTTCAAAGAATAATACTGTTCCATATCCAGCTTTAAAGCTGTTAAGCTTTTCTTCTGTTGATGCAAAGTTCTCTGCTGGAACAATCTTTTTCAATTCTGCTGCTGTAATATCCCATACTTTGTCATGCTTGTCATTTAGAAGGACAACAACTCTCGTACTTTGAGAATTGAATGAAGATGGAGTGTGAAGCACTGCCTCGTTGATAATTTCTTGAATTTTTTCATCAGATACTACTTGTTCTTTGTTGATTGCATAGTGTGAACGGCGGTTTTTAATTGCTTCAAAAAAAGTACTCATTTTTTATTCCCTCCAAGTGTTTTTTCGTTATCTAAAATAGGATTAACGACAATAATTATTTAACAGGCTACTAAGTATCTCAAATCAACATATCTTTAATTCGAGATTATTATATAACATGCTTGAAAATAATGTCAACTTTTTTATCTCCAATAAAAGAAAAACCTGAAAAATATTTTCTTTCAGGTTTTTCTTTCTTCATTAAAAATCTATTTCCGCCAATAGTTGATATGATTTTACCTTATCTTCAAAATCATAAACATTCGTTAAAACCATAAATTCATCTGTGCCATAAAGCTTGCTAAGGCGAAGAAGCTCTTCCCTGATTAGCTCCTTTGTGCCAATAACCATTCTCCGTCTATTTTCTTTAATAGCTTTTTTATCTTCTTGTGTCAGTACTTTGCGGCTGGCTTGATCAGGGCTTAAAATTTCTGCATTTGCTTCTCCTTTTCCGAGGGCTAACAGCCATAAATCAAGGCTTGTAGCCAAAAACTCAGCCTTTTCGGTTGTTTCCGCACATATTACAAAGATGCAGATATTAGCTTTCGGCTTATTCGCAAAAACAGAGGGCTGAAAATGCTTATAATAATATTCCATCGCCCTTTTCCCATTTAGCGGTGCAATAAAATGGCCAAAAGTGAACGCAATGCCTAGCTCTGCGGCAAGTCTCGCGCCTCTATGTGATACGCCAAGCATCCACATTTCAGGCAAGCTTTCATGGACAGGATATGCTGTTACAGCATTTTTCCCTTTGTCATTACCGATGATATATTTCTGTAAATCCTGTACCTGCCGAGGGAATTCGTTTAAGCTTTTCCGAATACCGTCTGTCAAGGCAAGCCTTGTTTCAGGTGATCCTCCAGGAGACCTGCCAATCCCTAAATCAATACGATTAGGATATAAAGCTTCTAGCACTTTAAAATTTTCCGCTACTTTATAAGGACTGTATTGTGGTAAAAGCACCCCGCCGGAGCCCACTTTAATATGCTTCGTCTTTGCTGCGATATGTGATATCAGCACCTCTGGAGACGTTCCTGCAATTCCGTTTGCATTATGATGTTCTGCAACCCAAAATCTTTCATACCCTAATTGTTCTGTTATTTGTGCCAATGCGGCTGTATTTTTTAAAGCAGTATAAGCTGTCGCACCACTGCTAATGACGGATTGATCCAATACACTTAATTTCAATCTTCCCTTTTCCCCCAATCCTACTTTATTTGCTTTTATTATTATAAACCCATTTACAGAGATATACTTAAAACCTGCTTTACCAAGTCTCTATAAAAGAAAAAACCCTCAAGCATGCGCTTAAGGGTAATTTCCTTACACTTTATTTCTTTTCAACAGCATGACCGCCGAACTCATTGCGGAGTGCCGCTACAACTTTGCCTGTAAATGTATCATTTTCAAGAGAGCGATAGCGCATCAATAAACTCATGGCGATAACTGGTGTTGCAGCCTGCAAGTCCAGAGCTGTTTCCACTGTCCATTTTCCTTCACCTGATGAATGCATAATTCCTTTAATATCATCTAAATTAGCATCTTTAGAGAAGGCATTCTCTGTTAGCTCCATCAGCCATGAACGGATAACAGAGCCATTGTTCCAAACTTTTGCGACCTTTTCATAATCGTAATCGAATTCACTTTTCTCGAGAACCTCAAATCCTTCACCGATTGCTGCCATCATACCATACTCTATTCCGTTATGAACCATTTTCAAGAAGTGACCGCTGCCTGCTGCACCTGCATAAAAGTAGCCATTTTCAACAGCTGTATCACGGAAAATTGGTTCTACAACATCCCATGCAGCCTGGTCACCGCCAATCATGTAGCATGCACCATTTCGTGCACCAGCCATTCCTCCAGACGTTCCAACATCCATAAAGTGGACACCGAATTCCTGCAGCTCATTATATCTGCGGATTGATTCTTTATAATGGGAATTACCTGCTTCGATTATAATATCGCCCTTAGCAAGTAATGGTGCCATCTCGCCAATAACAGAATCCACGACATTATGAGGCACCATAATCCAAAGTACTCTTGGTGTTTCCAATGATTGCACAAGCTCTGTTAAGCTTGTAGTTCCATCTGCTCCATATTCCTTCATTTCAGAAACAGCAGCAGGATTTAAATCAAATGCAGACACTTGATGTTTATTATCCAATAAATTCTTTCCTAAGTTTAAACCCATTTTCCCTAAACCAATTAAACCAACTTTCATCTTAAACCCCTCCTGATTAACTGAGAAAAACATTTATTTTTATCCATATTCCTTTTGTTAATGATGGAAACTAAACGAACGATTTTATTATGACGCTGTTTATAGCATGTTCTAAATCACTGCTGATATGTGTTATCCGATGGAAACTAAGCTGTCTTTTTCTGCCGGTTTACTATCAAGCCACCACTTAAACCCATTTGCTGCAAGCAGCTCATCTGACGCTTCAGGTCCGTTAGAGCCAGCTGGGTAGAAATGCAATGGAGCATCGCCTTGTTCAAATGCATCTAATACTGGTTGCACCCATTCCCAAGACAATTCCACTTCATTCCAATGAGCAAAGAACGTAGAATCACCTTTGAAAGCATCGAATATTAAACGCTCATATGCTTCTGGAACATCCTTTTGGGCATGTGTAAGATCAATTTCCACTTGTTCTATTTTTCCATTTTCAAATGGACTTTTACTGTTTAACAGCAATTTAATGTTTTCATTCGGACTGATTTCTATTATTAAGAGATTAGGCACAATCTGATCCTTTTTCTCTTCATAAAGATCTTTAAGTGTATCTTTGAATTCGATGACAATCCGAGTAGATTTTTCTTTCATCTTTTTCCCTGTTCTAATATAGAATGGGACACCTTCCCACAAATCATTGTCAATCCAAAGTCTTGCTGCTATAAATGTGTCTGTGCTTGAATTCTCTTTAATATTTGGCTCATCACGATACCCAACTGAAGCTTGGCCGTTTACTTCGCCACTGCTGTATTGTCCTCTAACAATATTTTCGTGAATATCTTGCCCGTTAACTGGACGAAGTGCTTCCATCACTTTTCGTTTTTGTTCACGTATTTGGTCTTGACCTACTTTTTCAGGTGTTTGCATTGCAGTCATCATCAGCATTTGCAGCAAATGATTTTGGACCATGTCACGAAGTGCACCAACATGATCATAATAGCCGGCTCTTTCTTCTACTCCGACCATTTCGCTTGCTGTAATTTGCACATTAGCAATATGCTTATTATTCCATAATGCTTGCAATACAGGATTGGCAAACTCTAATGCTTCTAGATTTTGGACCATTGGTTTTCCTAAGTAATGGTCAATGCGGTAAATTTCTTCCTCTGTAAATGCTTTGCTCAATCTCTCGTTAAGCTCTCTGGCTGAAGCTAAATCATGACCAAACGGCTTCTCAATAAGCAGCTTTTTCCAACCTGCTGTTGTACCCAAACCGCTTTCCTTCAGATTTAAGGCGATGAGATCAAAAAACTCTGGACCAACTGACAGATAGAACATGCGATTTTGAGGTATGTTCAATTCAGCTTCCCGCTTTTCCACCTTTTTCAAAAGGGTTTCGTAATCCTCTATTTTTGTTGCATCAAGAATGCTGTAACGAAAGCTTGCAATAAACGCCTCCAACTGCTCGTCATTCTCCGCTTTTCTTCTCGAAAAAGTTTCAATTGATTTTCTCACATGCTCCTGGAAAGTAGCGTCTGTGAACTCTTTTCTTCCTAAACCAAAAACGGAGATGGCCTGCGGCATTTTCTTATCTAAATATAAATTATAAAGAGCAGGATATATTTTTCTTTTCGCAAGATCTCCTGTAGCACCAAATAACACAAATGTCATTGATTCCATCACTTAAACCTCCATATCTAAAACCATAAAATGGTTAACGAGTTACTTTTTATTACCTTAGTTATTTATCATAACAATAATAATCCTGTTATAATTTCATGTCAATTACAACAACTTCGCTTCGCGAAGTATTTTCCCCAAATAAGCAGCTGCTCATTCTTGGTAATATAATGCTTGATAACAAAAGGAACCTTACATTTAATTTCCAGATATAATTAATCAGGCATATGGCAAACTATCATAATCATTTTGCTGATTGGAAATGCTTATTGAAGTAACTTTTTTACTATTGGTTATTTTTTGTAAATAACTGCTTAAGAAGAAAAAAAAGAACGGCTATTAACAGCCGCTCTTCTATTACTATTGGTTTTCTCACTTTACTTTAAACTTATTCACTTCTGTATCCAATTCCTCTGCCAGCACATGCAGTTCTTTGGAAGAAGCTGCAATGTTTTCTGTTGACGCAAGCTGTTCTTGGCCTGAAGCAGATATTTCCTCCGTATTTGCCGCGAAATCCTCTGCCGTTTCTGTCATTTGCTGAATTTGCTCGGAAATGATCCGTGATTTTCCGTTAATTGCATTCATGTGAGCTGCAGTCTGCTTAAAGTTATGCACAATTCCGTCATACGTATGTTTAATTTTACTGAATGCTTCCTCTGTTATCTTTAAAGCATCCTTTTGTTCGTCAATTAGATTATGTGCTTTGTTGATACGTGAAACTGCTTGGTTCGTTTTTTCTGTCGTATCATGAATGATGCCAGTGATTTCCTTTGCAGCTCTTGATGATTCCTCCGCTAATTTTCTAATTTCATCGGCTACTACCCCAAACCCTCTGCCTGCTTCTCCTGCTCTTGCCGCTTCAATTGCCGCATTCAGCGCCAGCAGATTTGTTTGCTCCGCAATATTTGTAATGACGGCTACAAAGTTTCCAACTTGACCAATCATCATGCTCAATTCATTGATGGAGGATGTTGCTTCTGCTGATACCGAAATGTTTTCATCCATTTTATCTCCTTGCAATTCTACCGTGTTCTGCCCCTCTACAATGGAATCAATGGAAGCTGCCGCTTTGTCAGCACCTGCAGAAGCATCTCTCGTTATATTTTCCATCAGTTCGACAACCTCTAATAAAGTAGTGTTTACCTCACTGATTGTTTGGGCTTGACCATTATTTCCTATTGCAATTTCTTCTATTGTTGCGACCACTTGATCAATATTTCTGGCATTTTCCTCTGTGTTTTTCGTAAGGCTGCTTGAGTGTGCTGCAACTGTTGAAGAGACATACTTCAGCTGTGTTGCCATTGATTTCAATGAGTTTCTCGTTTCCAGAAGTGCTCTAGCCATTTCCCCTGTTTCGTCCTTTGATACAAGTGTCTTACCGAAAATACTATCGTCTTCCGTTAGTTCAAGCTCTGATGTTTTCTGGGCGATTTCTGTTAATTGAACAATTGGCTTTGATATTAATCTTCCTAGGAAGTATGCCAGGATAACACCAAGGACAATGGAAACACCAAGACCTATAAGGACTTGCTTTGGCGGGAGATGGCCCAACAGACCGCTCTGCGCTTGATTTTCTCCACTTCCACTACCTTGGCTGCTGCTCATGAAGAGCGATGCAAAGACATTGACCGCTGCTACAAATATAGAATTAAATAATGATAATATAATGATTTTTGTTGAGATTTTTTTCAAAGTAATTTCCCCTAATCTTTTTATTGTCGTTTTGTTATGTTGCTAACTATATAGGGAAAAACTTAAATTTCCCTTAAACTAGTTATAAATCCCTAAATAAAAAGTCCTAAAAAAGAGACTTCTAAAAAGTC
>Ga0209463_1000178_pt1 | contig 59467 bp, 48 predicted proteins | sample AgamicMgSfrz_FD_187169 | JGI IMG/M metagenome (GOLD analysis project Ga0209463, IMG submission 187169) | Agave microbial communities from Guanajuato, Mexico - Mg.Sf.rz (SPAdes) (version 2) | ecosystem: Host-associated > Plants > Phyllosphere > Phylloplane/Leaf | place: Guanajuato, Mexico...
TCTCGCCACATCGTGACGACGCCTGCCGCACGACCTGCGCGTCGATGCAGGAAATTTTCCCCGTCTCTAGAATTTCCTCAAAAGAACCACGGGGGAAATATCGATGCGCTGGGTCCTGTTGATCGTGTTCATTGCGTGTGTCGTGTACACGCATCGGCGCGGCAAGGTTCGGCACCGGTTGTTCAGGCAACTCTCCGACCACTCGACCTTTACCGCACCGCTGAACTGCTTTTCATACGCGTTCTCGTCGGTGCCGACCACGCCGTTTCTCGACACGGCTCACTTTCCGGAACTCGCGGTGCTGCAGCGCGAATGGCGCACGTTCCGCCGCGAAGCGCTCGCGTTGCGCGATGCGAGCCGGATCAAGGCGTCGGGCGAGTACAACGACATCGGCTTCAATTCGTTCTTTCGCCACGGCTGGAAGCGTTTCTACCTGAAGTGGTACGACGCGCCGCATCCGTCCGCGCAGGCGTTGTGTCCGCGCTCGGTCGAGATCCTGTCGCGGATTCCGTCGATCAAGGCGGCGATGTTCGCGCAGTTGCCGCCGGGCGGGACGCTCGGGCTGCATCGCGATCCGTATGCGGGCTCGCTGCGCTACCACCTCGGGCTCGACACGCCGAACGACGACGCGTGCCGGATCGTCGTCGACGGCGAGTCGTACGCATGGCGCGACGGCGAGGCGGTGATGTTCGACGAGACGTACCTGCACTGGGCCGAAAACCGCACCGCCCACGATCGCGTGATCCTGTTCTGCGACATCGATCGCCCGATGAAATATCGCTGGGCGCAGCGCGTCAACGATGCGTTCGGACAACTGCTGATGCGCGCGGCCGCGTCGCCGAACGAAACGGGCGATCGCACGGGCGGGCTCAATCGTGCGTTCCGGTACCTGTATGCGATTCGGCGTGCCGGCAAGCGCCTGAAGGCGTGGAATCGCACCGTGTACTACATCGTCAAGTGGCTGCTGTTCGGCGGGATCGCGGTCGCGATCTTCTGCATCTGACGGGCGAGGGCGGGCGGTTTTTTCCGTCTGACGATAGTGCGGCGCGGCGCCGATGGCCTCGCGCCGTCATCAATGCAACCAAATGTATTCGTACGAGATCAACGCGCATTGGCCGCGTATGATGGCTTGTTCACATCGATATGTCGGTGAGCAAGCATGACGAGTACCCGTAAAACCATCATGATCGCCGGCGGGCTGCTAGTAGCCGCGGCCGGCACCGCGTACGTGATGCTGCTGCGCGCGGACCACCGTGCGATCGAAGACGCCGGCATCGGCGATTCGGCCGCGCCTGTTGCCGCGGCGCCCGCAGGCAACGATCACGCGGTACAGGGCGCGATCGCGCCGCCGGCACCGGCCGCCGCGACGGCGCCGAAGCAGGCGGCTGCCGCGCCGCCTCCCGCACCAACCGCATCCACACCCGCACCGGCCGCAACCGCGCGCGTGGACGCCGCGCCTGCACCGGTTCCGGTCGTCAGCGACAAGCCGCAACCGGTGACGAAACCGGCCGCACCGCCGCCGAAGGTCAACGTCGTGACGGTGAACCCGGAGGATTCGACCCCGCCGGCCCCGGCCCAGACTGCGACTGTTCAACCCACCCAATCGGTCCAACCCGCTCGGTCGGCTGCGCCCGCACAGAGCACGCAGCGAGCACAGGTCACGCAACACGCGCCGCGCAAGCGCGACGGCCTCGAACGCCACGCCGCTGCCACCGCGCCGCCGGCCGCGACGAAATCCGAAACGCCGGAGACGGCCGCGCTCGTCAGGGAATCGGCGAAGCTCGACCCGTCGTTGCCGCCGCCGTCGATGTCGTCGATCGCTTCGATGCCGGCGAGCACCGGTTCGTACCGGCAGGGAAGTGCGTCGTCCGGCGCGAATCCGGTGGCGGCCGCGATGACCGAGCAACTGGTCAGGCAGTCGAGCAGTTTCAAGTCGACGGCGCCCGTGCCGGCGGACGGCGGCACGACCACGACCAAGTAACCGCGAATGTATTCGGCATAAAAAGGGCCCCGCACGCCGACCAAAGCATGCGGGGCCAAGAGAGACAAACTATGATGCCGGTGCGTTGACGTCCGTCAGGCGGCGACCGCTTCTTCGGCCTGCGGCTGCGCAGTGGCCGCCGGCGCTGCCACGTCCTGCCGGATCAGGTAATCGAACGCGCCGAGCGACGCCTTCGCCCCTTCGCCGACCGCGATCACGATCTGCTTGAACGGCACCGTCGTTACGTCGCCGGCCGCGAACACGCCTGGCACCGACGTTGCGCCGCGTGCATCGACGACGATCTCGCCGTGCTTCGACAGTTCGACCGTGCCTTTCAGCCATTCGGTGTTCGGCACGAGGCCGATCTGCACGAACACGCCTTCGAGGTCCACGCGCTTCGTTTCACCGGAACGCAAATCCTTGTAGACGAGCCCGTTCAGCTTGCTGCCGTCGCCGGTCAATTCGGTCGTCTGCGCCTGCGTGACGATCGTCACGTTCGGCAGGCTGCGCAGCTTGCGTTGCAGCACTTCGTCCGCACGCAGTTGCGCGCCGTATTCGATCAGCGTGACTTCCTTCACGATGCCGGCGAGGTCGATCGCGGCCTCGACGCCCGAGTTGCCGCCGCCGACCACCGCGACACGCTTGCCCTTGAACAGCGGGCCGTCGCAGTGCGGGCAGTACGCGACCCCGCGGTTGCGGTATTCGCGCTCGCCCGGCACGTTGATTTCGCGCCAGCGTGCGCCGGTCGCGAGGACGATCGTCTTCGCCTTCAGCACCGCGCCGTTCGCGAGGCGGATCTGATGCACGTCGCCCGGAATCAGCGCGTCGGCGCGCTGCACGTCCATGATGTCGACGTCGTACTGCTTCACGTGCTGTTCGAGTGCGGTCGCGAACTTCGGCCCTTCGGTTTCCTGCACCGACACGAAGTTCTCGATCGCCATCGTGTCCAGCACCTGCCCGCCGAAGCGCTCGGCCACGACACCCGTCGCAATGCCCTTGCGTGCCGAGTAGATCGCAGCAGCTGCGCCCGCCGGGCCGCCGCCGACGATCAGCGTGTCGAACACCGGCTTGTTTTCGAGCGACTTCGCCGCGCGTTCGCCGGCGCCCGTATCGAGCTTCGCGAGGATTTCCTTCACGCTGCTGCGGCCCTGGCCGAACGATGCATCGTTCAGGAACATCGTCGGCACGGCCATGATCTGGCGCGACTCGACTTCATCCTGGAACAGCGCGCCGTCGATCGCGACGTGGCGGATGCGCGGGTTGATCAGCGACATCACGTTCAGCGCCTGCACGACTTCCGGGCAGTTCTGGCACGACAGCGAGAAAAACGTTTCGAATGCGTAGTCGCCGTCGAGTGCGCGAATCTGTTCGATCACGTCGTCGTCGAGCTTGATCGGATGGCCGCCCGTCTGCAGGAGCGCGAGCACGAGCGACGTGAATTCATGGCCCATCGGGATGCCGGCGAAGCGGATGCCCGCCGGCTTGCCGGGCTCGCCGATCGAGAACGACGGCTTGCGCTCGGCGTCGTCGCGGCGTTCGGTTACGGTCACGCGATCCGTCAGCGACGCAATCTCGTTCAGCAGCGCCAGCAGTTCCTGCGATTTCGCGCTGTCGTCGAGCGAGGCGACGAGTTCGATCGGGCGCGTGATCTTTTCGAGGTACGCTTTGAGTTGGTTCTTGAGATTGGCGTCGAGCATGGCGTTTCGGATTCCGTATTGATAATGCTGGTCGGGCACGTCGTGCCGGAGGAGGGCGCGGGCCGCGCGAGGCGTGGCCCGCCGTCGCGCGCCTCGGGCGAGGCGCGCGGAGCGATCGTCAGATCTTGCCGATCAGGTCGAGCGACGGGGTCAGCGTTTCCGCACCCGGCGTCCACTTGGCCGGGCACACTTCACCCGGGTGCGCGGCGATGTATTGCGCGGCCTGGACCTTGCGCAGCAGTTCGCCTGCGTCGCGGCCGATGCCGTTGTCGTGGATTTCGCACAGCTTGATCTCGCCTTCCGGGTTGATCACGAACGTACCGCGCAGCGCCATCCCTTCTTCCTCGATCAGCACGTCGAAGTTGCGCGACAGCGTGAGCGTCGGGTCGCCGACCAGCGGGTACTTGATCTTGGCGATCGTGTCCGACGTGTCGTGCCATGCCTTGTGCGTGAAGTGCGTGTCGGTCGACACGCCGTAGATTTCGACACCCAGCTTCTGGAATTCCGCGTAACGGTCGGCGAGGTCGCCCAGTTCCGTCGGGCAGACGAACGTGAAGTCGGCCGGGTAGAACACGACGACGGACCACTTGCCCTTGAAGTTCTCTTCCGACACGGGCACGAATTCGCCGTTGTGGTAAGCGGTTGCCTTGAACGGCTTGATTTGGGTGTTGATGATCGGCATCTGGACAATTCCTTTTCGTCAGTGGTGAGTGGAGTGTTGCCAGTATCCGGGTTCACCCTGAGCTTGTGAAATTGCTTGTTTCAATCCGAGGCATCGGGATTTTCTATCTGCTTCCGGCCCTTGATTGGCGGGGGCGGGGCGGAGGACGTTGACGAGTTTTGAAAGCATGCAAGGTCCCGCCCGGACGACGCGACATGGGGCCCCGCTCAAATCCCCGCCATCTCCCGCAACCATTCCGCCAGCCGCCGCGCCCCGTCCGGCATGTCCGCGTCCTCGCGCGTGCACAGGTAGTAGTCGCGCCCGTCGTCCAGCGCGTGATCGAACAGTTGCACCAGCTCGCCGTTCGCCAGTTCGCGCTGGACCAGCGGCGCGCGCAGCAGCGCGGCGCCTAGATCGGCACGGGCGGCGCTCAGCGTGAGCTGGCCATCCTCGAACATCGGCCCCACCGCGTGCGACACGTGCCGCACGCCGGCGCCCTGCAGCCAGTTGACCCACGTGCTGCGGTCCTCGTCGTGCACCAGCGGCGCGCGCGCGAGATCGGCCGGCGTGCGGAACGGCCCGTGACGCTTCAGGAACGACGGGCTGCACATCGGCACCATCGCGCCCGGCAGCAGCCGCTCGCAGCGGTAGCCGGGCCAGTCGCCGGTGCCGAAGCGGATCGACAGATCCGACGCATCGCTTCGGTAGTTGCGGTGATGCGCGTACAGCACCGTGACGTCGACATCGGTGTTGTCGGCCAGGAACGCATGCAGCCGCGGAATGAACCAGCCGATGCCGAGCAGCGGAATCAGGCTGACGGTGATCTGGCGCAGCGACGAACGATCGCGCACGAAGCGCGTGGCGCTGCGCAGCACCGAGAACGCCGCGCTGATCGACCGGTAGTAGTCGCGTCCCTCGTCCGTGAGCGCGAGCAGCCGGCCTTCGCGTACCGTCAGCGGCGTCTGGATGAACGCTTCGAGCAGTTGCAGCTGATGGCTGACCGCCGACGGCGTGATGTCGAGTTCGCCGGCCGCCGCGGTGACCGAGCCGAGACGCGCGAATGCTTCGAATGCACGTACCGCGCGCAGCGGCGGATCGTGCGGCAATTGTTCGATATTTTTCATGTGTCGAATTTTATCGAAAAATCAGGGTAAGCGACAACACAAAAATATCCTGTATTTACAGTGGCATACGCTAATGTAACGGGAACGGTATAAGCATCCAATAATTGGGTATTTGGGGTTTGGATCTCGAATATTTAATATTTTTCATGTTTTTGATCCCGCTAACCGATCCCCGCACATGAAAATCGCTTTCTTTTCCACCCATCTCGCCTTCTCCGCGGCCGCCTTGGTGGCCACCGTTCCCGCGTTCGCGCAGTCCGCTCCGCAGACGGTCCTGATCGGTCTCGCCGCGCCGCTCACCGGCCCGTCCGCACGGATCGGCAAGGACTTGCAGAACGGCGCGCAACTTGCGATCGACGACGCGAACGCGAAGCATCCGACCATCGGCGGCCAGCCGGTCGTCTACAAGCTCGTCGCGGCCGACGATCAGTCCGACCCGCGCACGGCCGTGGCGGTCGCGCAGCAGCTCGTCGACCAGCACGTGATCGGCGTCGTCGGTCACTGGAACACGGGCTGCAGCGTGCCGGCGTCGCGCGTGTACCGCGATGCGGGCATTCCGCAGATCGCGCCGGCCTCCACCGGCCATCAATACACGCAGCAGGGCTACGCGACGGCGTTCCGCATCATGGGTCACGACGATGCAGGCGGACACTTCACCGGCGCGTACGCGGTGAAGACGCTGAAGGCGAAGCGCATCGCGGTGCTCGACGATCGCACGTCGTTCGGCGCGGGGCTGGCCGACCAGTTCATCAAGGGCGTGCAGGCGAACGGCGGCACGATCGTCGATCGTCAGTACGTGAACGACAAGACGACCGACTTCAGCGGCGTGCTGACCGCGATCAAGGGCAAGCGCGCGGATCTCGTGTTCTTCGGCGGCCTCGACGCGCAGGCCGCGCCGATCGCGCGCCGGATGCGCCAGCTCGGCGTGAACGCGCCGCTGCTCGGCGCGGGCGGCTTCGTGAGCCAGACCTTCCTGTCGCTCGCCGGCAAGGACGGCGACGGCGTGACGGCGCTCGAACCGGGCCTGCCGCTCGACCGAATGCCGGGCGGCAAGGCGTTCGACACGCAATACCAGGCACGCTTTCACGCGCCGATCGAACTGCATGCGCCGTTCGCGTACGACGCGGCCGCCACGCTGATCGCGGCCGCGCAGAAGGCCGGCACGACCGAGCCGGCGAAGCTGGTCGCGGCCGTTCGTGCGATCGATCGGCCGGGCGTGACCGGGCGCGTCGCGTTCGATGCCGAAGGCAACCTGAAGGACCCGGCCTTCACGATCTACCAGGTGCGCGGCGGCAAGTGGGCCGTCGTCGACGTGCTCGGCGGCTCGCGCACCGCGGCCAAGTAACGACAAAACGACAGAACGACAAAAACCAGGACGATCCCCATGACAGAAGTGAACCCGACATCCGCCGCCGCACCCGAGGACTCGCGCCTCGGGATCCTCGCGCGGCGCCGTATCGAAGCGGAAATCATCAAGCCGATCTACGAGATCATGAAGCGCGAGTTCGGCGCCGAGCGCGCGCAGGCCGTGATCGCGGAAGCCGTGCGCGGCGCGGCCGTCGACGCGGGCCGGACGTTCGCCGCGCAGGAGCCGGACGGCACGAGCGTGAAGTCGTTCATCGCGCTGCAGGTGCTGTGGGAGAAGGACGATGCGCTCGACGTCGAGGTGCGGCGCGCGGACGACGCGCACTACGACTACGACGTGCATCGCTGCAGCTACGCGGAGATGTATCACGCGATGGGGCTCGGCGAGATCGGTCACCTGCTGAGCTGCGCGCGCGACAGCTATTTCATTCAAGGCTATGCGCCGGACATCGCGCTCACGCGCACGAGCACGATCATGCAGGGCGGCAAGCGCTGCGATTTCCGCTATGCGCTGCAACGCGCGCCGGAGAACGGCGATGCGTAACGATGCCGATATCGCGAGCATGCCGCGCGTCGACGGCGACCGCCTGTGGGCATCGCTCGAACGGATGGCGCAGATCGGCGCGACGCCGAAGGGCGGCGTGTGCCGTCTCGCGTTGACCGATCTCGACCGCGAGTCGCGCGACCTGTTCGTGCAGTGGGCGCGTGACGCCGGCTGCACAGTGCGCGTCGACCGGATGGGCAACGTGTTCGCGCGCCGCGCAGGCCGCAATCCGGACGCCGCACCGGTGATGACGGGCTCGCATGCCGATTCGCAGCCGACCGGCGGCCGTTACGACGGCATCTACGGCGTGCTCGGCGGGCTCGAAGTCGTGCGCGCGCTGAACGACGCGGGCATCGAGACCGAGCGCCCGGTCGACGTCGTGATCTGGACCAACGAGGAAGGCTCGCGCTTCGCGCCGGCGATGGTGTCGGCCGGCGTGTTCTCGGGCGTCTATACGCTCGAATACGGGTTGTCGCGCAGCGACGGCACGGGCCGGACGATCGGCGAGGAGCTCGAACGGATCGGCTACGCAGGCGCGGAGCCGGTTGGCGGCTATCCGGTGCACGCGGCGTACGAACTGCATATCGAGCAGGGCGCGATTCTGGAGCGGGCCGGCAAGACGATCGGCGTCGTGACGGCCGGGCAGGGGCAGCGCTGGTACGAGGTGACGCTCACCGGGGTCGACGCGCATGCCGGTACGACGCCGATGGCGTTCCGTCGCGATGCGCTGGTTGGCGCGGCACGGATGATCTCGTTCATCGAAGTGCTCGGCCGCCGCTACGCACCGGATGCGCGCGCGACGGTCGGGATGATCGAGGCGCGGCCGAATTCGCGCAACACGGTGCCGGGCGGCTGCTTCTTCACGGTGGAATTCCGTCACCCCGACGATGCTGTCCTCGATGAACTGGACGCGGCGCTGCGCGCGGAACTCGCGCGCCTGGCCGACGAAACCGGCCTCGGCGCGCGGATCGAGCAGATCTTCACGTATGCGCCGGTGCCGTTCGCGCCACGCTGCATCGACACGGTGCGTGACGCGGCGCGCTCGCTCGGGCTGTCGCACATGGACATCGTGTCCGGCGCGGGCCATGACGCATGCTATGTCGCGCGTGTCGCGCCGACCGGCATGATCTTCGTGCCGTGCGTCGACGGGCTGAGCCACAACGAGGCCGAGGCAATTACGCCGGAATGGGCGACGGCGGGCGCCGACGTGCTGTTGCGCGCGGTGTTGCAGAGCGCGCAGGAAGCGTAAGCGCGGCGGGTGCGGCCGGGCGCAGGGCGCGCGTTATTTTGCCGCCTTGCGCCGCGCCATATACGCGAGATACGCGACGATCTGGTCGAGTTCGCGATCGCTCAGTTGATCGGGCGGAAACGCCGGCATGCTGCGGCCCGGCCAGTCGCGCACCGACGCCGGATTGCGGATGTAGCGGCGCAGCGCGGCGGGCTGGAAGTAGTCGACCGGGTTCATCGGCGTGTTCAGGTCGGGGCCGGCGTGGCTGCTGCCCGCGCCGTCGACGCGGTGGCACGCGAGACATTGCGTGACGAACAGGCGCTGGCCCGCGCGGGCCGGGTCGTTCGCGGGCAACGCGGTGTCGACCGCGAGCGACGGCCAGCGCGCGAGCGGCGACGATTCGATCGTGATGCGCACGATCTGGTACGGCCACTGCTCGCCGCGCACCGACGACGCGTCCGGCCCGAGCCAGACGAGATAGAACGGCCCCGCGCCGACCTGCTTGCCGGGCAGCTTCGGCCATGGATGGGCCGGGTCCTCGATCGCGAGCCACGGGATCGCGCCGGCCGGCGCGCGGCGGCGCACGAGATCGAGCGGCAGTTGCGCGGCGAAACCGTCGGCCGCGCGCGTTTCGAGCACGCCGTCGGCCGGCAGCGGCGTGTCGCCGAGCAGCGCGGCGAACGGCACTGCGCGGAACGTCATCGGCCGGCCGTAGGCGATGTCGCGCGGCACGTGGATCTCGGCCGCATCGGCGCGCGCGAGCAACGTCTGGCGGGTGAGGGCACGCGTCGTGCCGTCGGTATCGAGTTCGAGCGTGGACTGGGCCGACGCGCGTTGCCCGAGCAGGCAAACCGTCAGCAGCACGAGCAAAAACCACTGGCGCTTCAGCATTCGTTCTCCGGGAAGGGGCGTTCCGGCGGCGGCAGGAGGCGGGACGCCGCGGCCGTTGGAAGGAATCGGGCGACAGTCTAGCCGGTACGGGCGGCGCTGGCGAATCCGGCAGAGGAAAGGCGCGGCAGTTGGGGTCGGGCAGGCCCGCGACGGCGTGCCCGACTACCGGGCGACCGAGTGGGCGAGGTGTCGTCTGTCGCGGCGTGGTTCGGACGGCGGAAAGACGAAGGGCACGGGGAGACACGCTGCCTGTCCGCGTTCACGACGACAGTGCGTTAGCGGAGCGCCGTCAACGACTCGAACACGACACTTCGTTCTTCGGCATCGGCGTGTCCTGCTTCGGATCGAAATCGGCTTCGCGCAGCCCCGACGGCGTCAGCGACACGAAATGCATCGCCGTGCCGCGCGCCGGGAAGCCGGTGATGCCGGTCGAGCCCCACGGAATCGGCGAGCGCTGCACGCCGCTTACCTTCATGTCCGCCGGCGTGAGCGCGAGCGTCAGCAGCCGCCCGTCGCGGGTCGGCACATACGCATGCGTGCCGGCGACGCCGAGGCCCGATTCGCGCACCGACGCGGGCAGGCAATCGAGCGTCGCCGTGCGGCGGCCGTCCGGCGCAATCAGCATCGCGACGCCGCGCTCGTCCGCGGTCGTCGTGACGACGATGAAACGGTCGATCTCCGGCACATAGGCGGCTGAATACACGTAGTACTGGATCGCATCGTTCAGCGATCCGAGTTTGTCCAGTTTCGCGGTGACCGGGTCGAACATCGCGTATTCGAGCGTCGCGTCCGTGCTGCCGTCGATGAATTTCTGCCACACGAGCAGCGCGTTGCGCGGCGAGCCCGCGATCACGGGCCACCACTCGCGGCGGCGCGGCGCGACCGCGACATGGTTCAGCACGCGCCCGGCCGCGTCGTAGGTTTTCAGGTAGACGCCGTTGCCGCTGCCGAGGTTGTCGACCCCGCCGCCGTTGACCCAGTCCGCGGAATAGAACACGACGAAGCGGTCGGCGACCGTCGCGACGTGACCCGAGTGGCCGCCCGATTCGACGTCGTTCGGGTAGGGCTTGATCGGTTTCAGATCGCGGCGGTAGACGCCGTAGCGCTGGCTGACTTCCTGCGACGTATTCCAGCCGTCCTCGAACGTGACGAAGATGTCGCCGTGCGCGTTCTGCGCGATCGAGACGGGCTCCTGCGCCTCGGGGCGGCTGATGAACGTGCGCACCCGCAGCACGCGCGGCTCGCCGGGCGCCCATTCGCCGACGTACACGTCATGCGGCCAGCTGCCGCCGCGCAGCGCGCCGCGCGGCACGACGCCCGAGCTGCTGAAGAACACCCAGCGTTTGCCGTCGCCGGCGTCGGCCACGCCGATGCCGTGCATGAACCGCCGCGGGTCGCCGGTGTCCTGCGGCGCCGGGGCGCTCGGCAAGGTGACCGTATGCACGACCGGCGCGCCGGCAAAGGCAGGCGGCGACGCCGTGCCGATGCCGCCCGCGCCGCAGAGGGCAGCCATGGCCAGCCGCATGACCGCCTGTACCGGGCGCGTTCGTCGCGTCATTCGACGGTCACCGATTTCGCGAGGTTGCGCGGCTTGTCGACGTCCGCGCCGCGTGCGCAGCCGACGTGATACGCGAGCAGTTGCAGCGGAATCACGTTGACGATCGGCGACAGCAGGTCGCCCGATTCGCGCACGCGGATCAGGTGCGTGTCGCGGTCGGCGTCGATCTCGAGCTGATTGCCGGCCAGTACGTAGAGCCGCCCGCCGCGCGCACGCACCTCGGCCATGTTGGACTTCAGCTTCTGGAACAGGCGGTCGTCCGGTGCGATCGTGACGACCGGCATCGCGCTCGTGACGAGCGCGAGCGGCCCGTGCTTCAGTTCGCCGGCCGCATAGCCTTCCGCATGGATGTACGACACCTCCTTCAACTTCAGCGCGCCTTCCAGCGCGATCGGGAAATGGATGCCGCGCCCGAGGAACAGCGCGTTCTCGGTGCGGGCGAACTTCGTGGCCCAGCCCATGATCTGCGTTTCCAGCGCGAGCGCGTGGCTGATGCGATCGGGCAGCGCGCGCAATTGCTTCAGGTGCGTCGCGACTTGTGCGGCATCGAGCCGGCCGCGCAGTTGCGCGAGCGTCAGCGTCAGCACGAACAGCGCGACGAGCTGCGTGGTGAACGCCTTGGTCGACGCGACACCGAGTTCGGCGCCAGCCCGCGTCAGGAACCGCAGCGGCGCGCTGCGCGCGATCGTGCTGGTCGCGACATTGCAGATCGCCATCGACAGGTCCTGGCCCATCGCACGCGCCTGCTCGATCGCGCCGATGGTGTCGGCCGTTTCGCCCGACTGCGAGATGCCGACGACGAGCGTACGCGGATCGGCCACCGTGTCGCGGTAGCGGTATTCGCTGGCGATCTCGACCTGCGCCGGCACGCCCGCGATGCTTTCGAGCCAGTACTTCGCGGTCAGGCCCGCGTAGTAGCTGGTGCCGCAGCCGAGCAGCAGCACGCTTCTCACCCGCGACAGCAGCGCGCGCGTGCCTTCCGTCGCGTCGAACAGCGCCGGCGAGATCGCGTCGATGCCGTCGAGCGTGCTGTCGATCGCCTTCGGCTGCTCGAAGATTTCCTTCTGCATGAAGTGCTGGTACGGGCCGAGCGCGGCGTCGTCCGCGCGCGCCTTCACTTCGCACAACGGGCGCCGCGCTTCCTGCCCGCCCGCATCGACCACGGCGATGCGCTCCGGCGTGATCAGCGCGACGTCGCCGTCCTCCAGGTACACGAAGCGGTCAGTCAGGTCGCCGAGCGCCGCGCAGTCGGACGCCAGGTAGTTCTGCTCGGCGCCGATGCCGATCACGAGCGGCGAGCCGGCGCGCGCGGCGACGAGGCGCTGCGGCTCGAGCGCACTGAGCACCGCGATCGCGTACGCACCGTGCAGCCGCTTGACGGCGCGTACGACCGCGTCGAACAGGTCGTCGCGATAGAGGCTGTGGATCAGGTGCGCGATGACTTCGGTATCGGTCTGCCCGCGGAACGTATAGCCGCGTTGCTTCAGTTCGGCGCGCAGCGTGTCGTGGTTCTCGATGATCCCGTTGTGCACGACCGCGATCGTGTCGCCCGACATGATCGGGTGCGCGTTCATTTCCGATGGCGCGCCGTGCGTCGCCCAGCGCGTATGCGCGATGCAGGTCTGCGCTTCGAGACCGAGCGTCAGCACGCGGTCCTGCAAGTCGGTCACGCGTCGCAACGTACGTTCGCTGCGCAGGCGGCCGTCGCCCTGCACGGCGATGCCGCACGAATCGTAGCCGCGATATTCGAGCCGGCTCAGCGCGTTGACCAGTTGCGGCACTTGATTGTTCCGGCCGCTTGCTCCGACGATTCCGCACATGATTCACCTCGTCTCCAGGAAGTTGTCGACCGGCGCGTGTCGCGCGCCAGCACGGTGTCGAAAGCGGTGCCACGTCGCGCGGCAGGCGTCGCGCCCGGCGCGGCACGTTTCCGGCGATTCATTCGCGCGGTTGCGGCTCGGCATGCGCGATCCACTCGATGCCGGAAATCGACCCGTTCGCATCGTGCGACGCGACGAGAATGCGCGTCGTGCGCCGCGCGCCGCGCCGGCGCTCGCTCGCGAACGCGGTCGGCGGCACCGAGCGCACCTTCACGCTGGCCGAGCGCCGCAGCATCTTCGACACGCGCAACCGGTAAGCGAACGGATGCACGACGCGTCCCGCGATCAGCCACATGACGATCGTGCCGGCGATCAGCGCGATGCTGGTCACGTAGAACACGATCTGTTCAATCGGCATCTCGGCCTCGTTGAACGGCAGCAGGTAACGGTACGTATAGATGCAGATCGAGGCCCATACGCCCCCGACCAGCGCAGGCCGCACGAGACGGAACCACGCGACGAGCACGGGCCCGACGATGTTGCCGCGTTCGGCGATCATGTCGCGCGGTGCGCGCAGGGAAAGGTCAATAATCGGCGCGTTCTTCATGTTGAATGCCTCGGTCGGGACTGACCCAAACGGCGCGCTTGCCACGGCCCCGCAGCACGACGGCGGGCAGGGCGATGACGGTGGTGATCATGCTGATCAACCAGAACGCGACGGGGTACCAGATGGTGTCAAGGAAGTACATCAGGAGTTTTTCGTCGTAACGACGATCGATCATGCTGCCGATGATCAGCTGCAGGATGCAGGTCGCGACCAGCAGCATCCCGTGCCAGTGCGGCACCACGGACACATGCCAGTTCGGCGGAAGCGGGTAGACGACGTCGATCAGCGCGAGCAGCAGGATGAACGTCATCGAGTACGCCCACGCGATGCCGATCAGGTATTCGGCGAACAGCGGCCACATCATCATCTGCGTCGGCCGCATCAGCGTGCCCGCGTACTTGAGCAGCACCTGGATGCCGCCCTTCGACCAGCGCAGCCGCTGCCGGTAGAGTCCCTTCACCGTCTCCGGCATCAGGATCCAGCTGAGCGCGTGCGGCTCGTACACGACGCGCCAGTCGCGGCATTGCAGCTTCCAGCTGATGTCGATGTCCTCGGTGAGCATGTCCGAGCTCCAGTAGCCGACGTCGGCGAGCGCCGTCTTGCGGAACATCGTGATCACGCCCGACACCGTGAAGATGCGGCCGTACACCTGTTGCGTGCGCTTGATCAGCCCGACGATCGACGAAAATTCGCCGACCTGCATGCGGCCGAGCAGCGACGTGCGCGTGCGGATGCGCGGGTTGCCGGTCACCGCGCCGACGCCCGGGTCGGTCAGGAAGTGCTCGAGCATCCAGCCGATCGCATCGTGCGCGAGCAGCGCGTCGCCGTCGATGCACAGCAGGTATTCCGCGTTCGACACGGCCGCCGCGGTCGTCAGCCCGACCGCCTTGCCTTCGTTGCGCGCGTGATGGATCACGAGCAGCCGCGGGATCTCGACGGCCAGCTCGTTGAGGATTTCGCCGGTGCGATCCTTGCTGCCGTCGTTGACCGCGATGATGTCGTAGTTCGGATACTGCATCCCGTTCAGGTGGCCGATCACGCTGCGCGCGTTCGCGGCTTCGTTGAAGCAGGGCACGACGATCGACACCTTCGGGATGCCGCTCGACGCGATCGTGCGCGTCGACAGCTCGCGGCCTTCCTCGAGCAGGAAGTAGTGCACGACGCCGCCGATCATCCACAGATACGACATGAAGAACGGATAGTAGAAGACGAAATCCTGCAGGCGCTGGATGAGGCTATGGGAGGTCATGGTGTCTTGGTTCCCTGCGAGTGCTGCATCTGCATCAGTGCGTTGATCGAGGTGGGATCGAGGCGCGACTTCAGCGACATCACGTCGCGCATCGCGTCGAGCTCCGGCTGGCCGTTCAGGAAGTTGTCGGGGTAGTAGCCGAAATTCACGGCGCCCTCGCTGCGCAGCCGCCGCATCTGCGCGAGCAGCGTGCTGGCCGGCACCGCCTTCTGCCCGTGCCAGTCGTATGCCTGCAGTTCGAACACGGTGCGCTGCAGCCCGCGCTGCTTCGTGCGCACCGCCTTCACGAGCTGGTCCAACCAGCCTTCCGGGTCTTTCGCCTGCTCCATGTACGGCATCGCCATCAGCGCGACGTAGTCGTAGGCGGCGAGGAAATCGTCGTAGTTCTGCGCGAACCACGCTTCCGACTCGGGCTTGAGCACCGGCATCGCGAAGATGTTGCGGGCGGTCAGCACGTCGCCGACGTTCTGATGGGCCAGCACGATCTGTTCGAGCTGGCGGGTCATGTCGATCAGGTAGCGCGTCTTCTGGCGCGTCCAGCGCTTCATCAGGTCGGGGTTCTCGCGGATCTTGCCGACGTCGGCCGGCAGCCCCCATTGCGAATACACGCGCAGCGCATGCCGGCTCGCGTCCTCGTAGTCGTCGAGCACGGCGTCGTCGCTGAACAGGAGCCCGCTGAACGACGCGTGCTTGCTGAGATCCTCGTAGACCTGCTGGATCATCAGCCGCGCATCGGGATCGAACGGGCTCAGCCGGAACACGCGTGTGCCGTTCTCTCTAGCCGGCGCACCGCCGAACGCGCTCACGGCCTGGAGCGAGCGGAGCTTGTCGGCGGGCGGCCGGAACGCGAGCACCGGCATCCACGCGTACACCTGTACGTTGGCGCGCGTATTGAGTTGCCACGCGGCACGCGAGAACAGGTCGGAACGCATCGGCAGGTGCCGGTTCGGGAAATACACCGCTTCGGCCACGCCCGTGCCCTTCGGGTCCGCAAACGCCTGCAGGTACACCGATTTCGGCTGCATCCGGTAGATGCGCTCGATCAGCTTGCCGAGATTCGCTTCCTGCCGTGCGGGATCGGGATCGTAGACCTGGTCGAGATCGACCTGCACGGTGCGCTCGGGCACGTCGACGTCGCCGCGGTTCGACGCCGGTTCGCGCATCGAGCGCTCGAACCCGCCGATGTCGACGTCGTACATCATCAGAATCCGTCTCAGCCGGTCGAGCGGCACGTCCGGCGTATTCGGGCCGGCATCGAGGCTGAACTGGATGTCCATGCCGAGCGACGTCGAGATATTGCGCACAGGCTGGTTTTCCGCGCCGTACGGCCACACCATCGAGCGCGCGACGATACCGGTGCGTTCGCGGATCTGCCGCACGCACGTCTGCAGGTCGTCGTGCACGCGGGCGTGGAACTCGGCGTCGGTTTCATAGCGCTTCTGGTCTTGCAGGTAGAGATGCGACGTGGTCGCCGGCAACTCGTTGCCTTGCGGATTCGCGACCGCGCCATGATGGAGATTGTGGGTGTGGCAGCCGAGTTCGACGAATTCCGACTGGCCGAGCTTCTTCACCTCGTCCCACGACAGGAAATAGTCGCGCGGTACCTGCACCTTGTCGCTGATGCGGATCGGCGTATCCGGCGGGGTGTCGATCCACGCGGTGACGAGCCCCATCACGGCCGGATACTTGAAGCGCTCGAGCAGCGGCAGCACTTTCGTGTAGTGGCTGCGAAAGCCGTCGTCGAACGTGAGCAGCACGGAGCGCGGCGGTAGCGGCTTGCCGCCGCGGCGCGACTCTTCGATCTGCTTGACCGTGATGGTGTGGTAGTTGTTGGTCTGCAGCCACGAGAAGATCGCGGTGAGTGTGCCGGTATCGACCGCGAACGGATCGATGATCGCGGTCGGCGACGAGAACGACGCCATCAGGTTGTCGCGCACGTCGTGCATGCAGATCACGCGAAACGTCTTGCCGTCGGCCGGATCGGACGGCGGCAGCAGGTCGATCATCTTGGCGCCGGTCACGCCCGGGAACAGCGAACAGGCGGCAAACGTGCCGAGGCATCCGCACATGAAGGTCCGTCTGGATTGCAGCATTGCCCGTCTCCTTGCTAAAACGGCAGGTTGAGCGACAGGAAGCCGGTTTCGGAGCGCTCGCGCTGGCCGTCGTATGCGTGGCTGCTGACCTCGACGCCGTAGCTCAGCGTGATGTCGTGCTTGAACGTCCACGCGTGCTCGAGGCGCGCGCTCCACAGCGGGCTGGTGCCGAAGCCGCGCTCGTTGTACACGCCGCCCGATACCGACACGCGCTGTTGCAGCCCCGTGTCACCTTTCTTCCACAGCGTCAATTGATGCATCACGGTCGCCGCGGCCGCGTAGTCGCGACCGGGGCTGAAGTAGGGCGCGTCCTGGCGCGTGTTGCTGTCGGTGCCGAGATTCAGCGAGACGTTGACGAGCTGGTTCGCGGACGTGTACACGCGCTGCGTGGCGGTCGCCGCGATCTCCTGGTGCAGGTTCGAATCGCTGTAGCGGCTCACGCCGTAGCTCAGCTTGACTTCGCGCCGGTCGTTCTGCCGATACACGACCTCGACGTTCGCGGAGCGGCCCCAGATGTGCGCGGCATACGCTTTCCACGGCAGCGAGTTGTCGTTGGTGTCGAGCCCGGCGTTGACCGTCCAGTAGTCGTTCAGCGCGTACGCGATCGTCCCGCGACCGCCGGTCCGGCCGTCCCCGCCCATCGAACGCGTGACCTCGCCCAGCACGGTGAGCGGCCCGTGCCGATAGTCGCCGCCGATGCCGGTGCGCGTGCGGCTGACGCTGCCGCCGTCGGTTTGCGCATGGCCGAAGAACGTGTGCGAGAAGACCCGCCAGTTGTCGCCGAACGGTTGCGAATAGATGTAGCTGTCCGACGTGAAGCTGTTGTCGGCCAGTGCGCTGTTGCCGTGCTCGAAGCTCAGGTCGGTCGTGAACACCGGGCTGCGGTAGGCGTTGTAGTCGCGCTTGAAGCTGCGCACGGAGCCGCTGTCCGGGAACGTGTTGCCCAGGGTCTGGTCGACGGTCTTCGCGGTCGCGTAGTCGTCTGCCGTGAGCGATGCGCGGCCGAGGCCCGCGAGCATCTCGACGCTGTCCGGGTGATCGGTCAGCGATGCGCGATACATCGAGATCGCCTGGCGCGGATGCGACTGGCCCGACACGGCGTCGGCGTGCGCGGCACGGACCTCGGCGTTGAACGGCACCTCTTTCTCGAGCTGTTCGAGGGCGGCGATCCCCTGGTCGACGTGACCCGTGAAGATCAGGTACTGCGCGCGCAACCGGTAGTAGCGCAGATAGTCGCTTTCTCCCGGACCGACGTTGGTCACCTGCTTGACCGGCGGCAGCGACTTCTCCATGTCGTCGAGCACCTGCTTCGCTTCGGGTGCACGCGCCTGGTCGACGTACGACCAGAACAGCCCTTCGCGCAGCTCGATCGGCTGCGTGCGGGCGCCATACTGGAAGCCGCGGGTCGCGCGATCGGTCGGCGACGCAGTGGCCTGCTGCAACGCCCGCGCGTACACGGCGTTCGCCTTGGCCGGCTCGCTCAGGTACAGGTACGCATCGCCGACGGCCGCCAGCGCGTCGATCGAGATCTCCGCGTTGGACGGAATCGTCTCGAACGTCGTGACGGCCGCCTTCATGTCGCCGCGTGCGGCGAGGGCGACCACCCGGTCACCGGCGAGCGCCGTGCGGACCGGAGTGTACTCCGGCGTGGCCGGTATCCGCTTGTCGAGGTCGTCGGCGGCGCGCAGCGCGTTGTCGAGCCCGTCGAAGCGGTCCGAGCTCGTCATCGAACGCGACTTGTCGCGTCCGCCGCGCACCTGCTGGCGAATCGACAGTTCTTCCAGTTGCGCGATGTCGACGGCGGAGAATGCATCGGGTCGGGCCTTCGCTTCGTCGAGCGCCTTGACCGCGCCGCCGCTGGCCGCGAGGCCGAACACGTCGTTGCGCACCGTCGCGACGTCGGCGGTGCGAAGATTCGGCGCCTGCGCATTCGGCGCCTCGACGTCGGGTCCTTGCGATCGCTGGATCGCCTCGCCGGGGAGTTGCGCGCCCGGTGACTGTGAACTCGGTTGCCGGGACGACGGCGGCTCGACGCCAGGCGGCTGAGCCGCGGGCGTGGGCGAGTTCGGCATCGGCGTGCCGGATGCCTGCGCGACGAGCGTCGGTGTAGCCGGCGGTGCGGGGGGCGCGGCCTGGGCGAGTTGTTGAGGTGCATCCGACGTTGGCACGCGTGGCGCCGGCGCATCCGGCGGCACCGTGTCGAATGCCTGCGCAAGCAGCATCGGCGCATTCGGCGCGTGCGCGGCCGGCGCAGGTGCATTCGACGCGGTTGCGTCCGGCACCGGAGCACTCGGCTGCGCTGCATCCGGGTCCACCACGACGGTGGTCGGCATCGCGGGGCTCGCCTGCGCGATCTGCATCGACGCATCCGAGGCCCGTGCGATCGGCGTCGGCGCATGAGGGGGCTGCGTGCCCGAACCCTGGGCGGCCTGCATCGACGCACCCGTCGGCTGCAGGTCGGGCGGCAGCGCATCCGGCGCACCATGGGAGCCGGCGATTGCACTCGCGTCGCGCGGCTCCGCGTCGCCTTCGGCGGCAAGGCACGGGCCGGATGCGACGAGCAGGCACAGCAACGGCGCATGCAGGAGGACCCGCCGGTTCGGCGGAACGACGGTGGTGCATTGTTGTTGACGATTGTTAGCCACGATGTCTCCTCACTTTGAAACGATCACATCGGTTGCACGCCCGACGGCGTGCGTCGCCGGCTATCGCGTCGCCGGGCGGCGAGGCCCGGCGGCATCCGGTCGGTTCACAGGCGGTTGCGGACCGCTTGTCCGAGCAACGCGCGCGATTCGCTGTTCGTCGGATCGATGGCGAGTGCACGGCTCGCGTTCTGCTCCACACAGCTCCATTCGTCGATCCGTGCGCACCAGCGCGCCCTGGCCAGAGCGCGGGCACCTTCCACTTCGTCGTGCGTGACGCTGGTGGCCTCCATGTGCGCCGTGCCGGCGATATACGACTGCGGTTGCAGTCTCGGCCCGGGGTCGGGATGTTTTCTCGTGCGCGCCAGCGCCTGCGAACGTGACGTCCGGTGCGCATCGCCCGGACGCGTCGTGCGGCTGCCGGTCGACGCGGCGTGCGGGGCGGCCGTGAGCCGGGGCGGCGGCACGTGTGCGGGCCGCGGGTGTTGCGTGTCCGAACCTGTCGCCGCTCGCGGCGGTACGGCCGGCATGGCCGGCACGGCCGCTTCGGCCGCGGCCGACAGGGCCGGCGTGGCCGACGCCGAGGGCGTCACCGGCCCGGCCTGCGTGACCGTCGACGTCGAGCCGGCGGGCGCGACGGGCGCGACGGGCGCGGCGGTGCCGGACGCGCCGCCGGTCGCCGCCACGATGAGCTTGCGGTAGTTGCCAACGGCGGTTCCGATCACGCCGGCGATATCGTGCGTCACGCTCGCATGGCCGATCCTCGCGTCTCGCTCGACGTACGCGAAGGCACCGAAGATCGCGGCAAATGCAGCGACGCTGAGCGCCGCATTCTTTCCCGGACCCCACGAGGATTTCGGCTGACGGGCGGGCGAGCCGTCCGGTCGTTCTGCACGGGGCATTCAAGACTCCTTGATTCGATGCGTTCTCCGAATGACGCGATCGGAGCGGGGTGGCGCGACGCGACGTTCACCATCGCAACTGCGTGGTGAGCGTGCCCGTCTCGACGATCGCGAACTGGGTGGCTCCCTGATAGGTCCCCTCGACCCGATAGCTCGCATCCGGCACGCTGAACAGGCAGCGCGATCCCGGGGCGTTGAATTCGACGAGCACGCGCCCATGCCGGCGCAGGCGCACCTGCACGTTGGACAGGGGCTGCCCGGTGCTCCCGGACAAGAAAGACACGCCCAGGTTGTACGGGCGTCCGTCAGGGGGAAGCGGCGCGGTACCGTCGATCCGTGCGTCGCCGCAGATATACGAAATCACGTACCGGTTTGCCCCCGGACCGGACGCCGGCGGCGGAGCCGCCGGTGTCTGGGCCATGGCGTTCATGCAGAGCGTGGAAAGCACGACGCTCAGGAAAGGGCGAGCCTGCTGTCGAAGCGAGGGTGACATTGCAATCTCCCGTCCGGAATCGATGACGCGCATCGACCCCGAGTCGAATTTGCCAACGTTCTTTTTGCGACACGCTATTGATACACGATGGTTTTTGAACCAACAACCGCGTGTGGCCCGAATGGGACGAGAGAAAAGATCCTATCTAAACAGGATAAAGACGCATTTATGAGGATCGCTTAATGCTGAATAAAGGCGATATTGCCGAACATGAAAATTGCTACTCGGTAGCGATGATCGAGCACGCTTTGGATTACGTCGGAGGTATCGACGTTCGTGCCGAAAAATAACGACTGATAAAAGAAACTATTGCGCCTGTATTCAAGGCGAATCGATGAAGATCCGGATACAGATCGCACATCATGAAATGAGGGTGCGACGTTTTTGATGATTCCGACAGTTACAGGTAAATCGAAACTTGTGTAACAAGGTATTTCTGTCTTGAAAAGCGGGCCGATTATTCTTACTTAATACGGAAAACAGTAAAAAATACGACATGAATCGCAAACGTTTGCGCGTTCTGAAGATCGCTTAAGAGCCGTTGAGGGATTTTACGGAGTGCGACGGGATTATCGATTGCTATCGGGAGAACGCGTATTCGCGCCGTGGATATCCACGGCGCGAATACGCCATCAGCGGCTGCCGCCCGCGCTTCGCCGTGCGCTGCGCATCGCCGGCGCGGCCGCTTCTTCAGTACCGATCGCACCGTCGATCGCCGCGCACGGCCGGTTCATGATGTAGGCCCACAGTTGCTCGGCCGCGAGCCCGCGCTTGCGCGCCGATCGATACAGGCGGATTTCGAGTTCGGTGATCCAGTCGCCGGTGCCCGCGCACACGAGCGTGCCGTCGGCGAGCTCCTTCGCGACGCAGCTTTCCGGCAGCCAGCCGATGCCGTGCCCGGCCACGACCATGCCTTTCAGCGCCTCGGACATGTGCGTCTCGAAACACCGGTGCAGCACGTACGGCTCGGTCGCATTCAGCAGCAGCATCTCGACGATGTTGCCGAGAAAGGCGCCCGACGAATACGCGAGCAGCGGCAACGGGGCATCGGGCGTGCCGGGCAGCTGGAACACCGGCTTGCCGCGCGCGTCGGGCGACGACACGGGCAGGATCCGCTCGACGCCGAGGCTGACGAACGGGAAGTGGTTCGGGTCGAGCACGATCGGCAACTGCGGATGGTGATAGCCGAGCAGCAGGTCGCATTCGCCTTCGACCAGTTGCTGCACGCCTTCCGGCACGTTCACCGCATTGACGCGGGCAGTGACGTGGCCGACCTCGCTATTGAGCTGCTTGAGCCATTCGGGAAACAGCGTGAACACCAGCGTATGCGCGACGGCGAAGCGCACGACCTGGTCGCTCGCCGCGAACTGGTCGTAGCCGTTCACGAGATTGCGCGCCGCATACATGCTGCGCAGGATGTCCGCGGCGAGCCCGCGGAACATCTGGCCGGCCGGCGTCAGCGCGACCGGATTGATGCTCCGGTCCACCAGCTTCGCATCCATCCAGGTTTCGAGGGCGGCGATTCGCCTGCTGAACGCCGACTGCGTCAGGTGCCGGTGACGCGCGGCCCGGGAAAAGCTCTTGGTATCCGCAAGGCTCAGGAAATCTTCCAGCCACTTTGCTTCCATTTCGATCTTCGCTTTTTATAGTCGGGCGCCTGAAAGGCGGCGCCGTCTGCTGCACCAACGTTCTAGCGTACCGCGCATCGCGCCGGTCGGGCCGATGTTTTTTTTCGATCGGTGTCAGTCGAAATATGCATGGGCGTTGTCGGCGGGATTACGGCTGCATAGCGTTGAGGGGCCGGACCGGTTAACCGGACAGTTCATCGCGTCGGACTGTCCGGGTCCGCCTGGACGGCACTTCCCCCGGGCCGGCTGCGCCGTGTGCGTGCCGGCCCACCCGTTCATGGTCGTTTCGGGGGCGTCGGCTCGCCGCTTTTGGTGCAGTGCAGATTGCACATCCGTGACACGTCGGAGAACTATGTTCGTCGGACGCGGCGCAGCATCGATCGTGCACGCTCGCGGCGCACTGCAAGCGCCCGGTGCGTCCGAGGTTGCACCGTTGTGGTGCGTAATGCCGCGCAGGCATGCCTGACGCGGCGCGAAAAACGGGGGGATATCGAGCGGATCGAGCAAGGCACGTTCCTTGCAAAGCATTCAGTACGCCGGTCCGGCATGCGCAATGCCGGGGAAAACGATCGATGGAGAGAAGATCGATGAAGCCATTCGATGAAATGCTGCAATCCGGCGACATGGTAAGGGCGCCTTACGCGCGCCTGAAGCAATGGCTCGACACGCAGAATCCCGCGAGCCTCGCCCAGAAAGCCCACGATGCGGAAGGCGTGTTCCGCAAGACGGGCATCACGTTCGCCGTCTACGGCGACGCGGAGGCCGCCGAGCGGCTGATTCCGTTCGACATCGTCCCGCGCATCATCTCCGGGGCGGAATGGAGCCGGCTGTCGCTCGGCATCGAGCAGCGCGTGATGGCACTGAACGCGTTCCTCGACGACATTTACCACCGTCAGGAAATCGTGCGCGCGGGCATCGTGCCGAAGCACCTGATCGCGCACAACGAGGCGTTCATCCCCGAGATGATCGACTTCCGGCCGCCCGGCAACGTTTACACGCACATCATCGGCGTCGACATCGTGCGCACCGGCGAGAACGCGTTCTACGTGCTGGAGGACAACGCGCGCACGCCGTCCGGCGTGTCGTACATGCTGGAAAACCGCGAAACGATGATGCAGCTCTTTCCCGAGCTGTTCCAGCAGGTGAAGGTGCGCCCGGTCGAAACCTATCCGCAGATGCTGCGCCAGTCGCTCGCGGCCGTGTGCCCGCCGGGCGGCAATGCCGACAACCCGACCATCGCGGTGCTCACGCCCGGCATCCATAATTCCGCGTACTACGAACATTCGTTCCTCGCCGATCAGATGGGCGTGCACCTCGTCGAAGGCAGCGACCTGCAGGTGATCGACGGGCGCGTCGCGATGCGCACGACCGAAGGCTTCCAGCCGATCGACGTGCTGTACCGCCGCGTCGACGACGCGTTCCTCGACCCGCTCACGTTCCGGCCCGATTCGGTGCTCGGCGTGGCCGGCATCATGGACGTGTACCGCGCGGGCAACATCACGATCGCGAACGCGCCCGGCACCGGCATCGCCGACGACAAGGCGATCTACTCGTACATGCCGGAGATCGTCGAGTTCTACACGGGCCGCAAGGCGCTGCTGGAGAACGTGCCGACCTGGCGCTGCGGCGAGGCCGACAGCCTGAAGTACGTGCTCGCGCATCTCGACGAACTGGTCGTGAAGGAAGTGCACGGCTCGGGCGGCTACGGGATGCTGGTCGGGCCGTGCGCGTCGAAGGCCGAACTCGAGGCATTTTCCGCGAAGCTGCGCGCGCGTCCCGCGAACTACATCGCGCAGCCGACGCTCGCGCTGTCCACGACGCCGATCCTGACCGACGCCGGCCTCGCGCCGCGCCACGTCGACCTGCGTCCGTTCGTGCTGGTGTCGGACCGGATCCGCATCACGCCCGGCGGGCTCACGCGCGTCGCGCTGCAGGAAGGATCGCTGGTCGTCAACTCGAGCCAGGGCGGCGGCACCAAGGACACCTGGGTGCTGGCCGACTGAGCCGGGCACGACCGCGCGCGCCGGAGCCGGCGCGCGAACCGAACGAAGACGGAGTGGACACGAGATGCTTCTGGGACGTACTGCAAGCGGCCTCTACTGGATGTACCGCTATATCGAGCGCGCGGAGAACATCGCGCGCATCGTGGATGCCGGGCTGCGGATGGCGCTCACGCGCACGGCCGACGCGCCGGCCGAATGGTCGTCGGTGCTCGTCAGCTCGGGCGCCGACGACGGCTATCGGGAGAAATACGACGCATATGCGGCCGATACCGTGACCGACTACCTGCTGCGCGACCGCGACAACCCGTCGAGCGTGCTGTCGTGCATCGAGGCCGCGCGCTCGAACGCGCGGATGGTGCGCACGGCGCTCACGCGCGAGGCGTGGGAAAGCGTGAACGGCGCGTGGCTCGCGTTGCGGCGCGCGCTGGCACAGCCGGTGCCGGAAAGCGAGCTGCCGGCCGTGCTCGACCAGGTGAAGCGTGAAACCGCGCTGATCCTCGGCAGCTTCTACAGCACGATGCTGCGCAACGAGATTTTCGATTTCGCGCAGATCGGTGCCTTCATCGAACGCGCGGACAACACCGCGCGGATCATCGACGTGAAGTATCACCTGCTGCTGCCGTCGGTGTCGCACGTCGGCACGATCCTCGACAACTACCAATGGGAGACGATCCTGCGCTGCGTCGCCGCGCACCGTTCGTACCGCTGGGTGTACGACGTGCAGTACAAGCCGCTGAACATCGCCGACTACCTGATCCTGAACGGCCGCATGCCGCGTTCGCTGCGCTATTGCTACGGACGCGTCGTCTCGAGCCTGAACCTGCTCGCGAAGGATTACGGCGTGACACACCCGTGTCACGACACGGCCACGAAGATTCTGCAACTGCTGTCCGATACCTCGGTCGAGCGGATCTTCAAGAGCGGCCTGCACGAGTTCCTGACCGACTTCATCGGCCGCAACAACAGCCTCGGGCTCGAAATCGCCCAGGCTTACAACTTCGACTGAGACTTGCCATGCGACTCGCCATTCGACACATTTCGCGTTATCAGTTCGACGATCAAGCCAGCCATGCGCTGCAACGGCTGCGCCTGCGCCCGCAGTCGGGCCCCGGCCAGACGGTGCGCGCGTGGCAGGTCACGATCGACGGCGTCGAGCCGACGCTGTCTTACGCCGACGGGCTCGGCAACCGGATCGATCTCGTGCGCCACGATCGCGGCGCGAAGGCCGAGATCGTCGTCGTGGCGGCCGGCGTCGTCGAAACGCAGGACCGCGCGGGCATCATCGGGAATCCCGAAGGCTATGCGCCGCCGTGGATCTTCGAGCGCGAGACCGCGCTCACGAAGGCGGGCGAGACCGTGCGCGAGCTCGCTCAGGCGCTGCCGATCGAGCCGCACGGCCTCGACGCATTGCACTGGCTGATGACGGAAGTGCACGGCCGCATCGCGTACGCGCCGAACGTGGCCGCCGACGCCGCCGTCGATGCGGAAACCGCGCTGCAAAGCGGCGAGGGCACGAGTCGCGACCATGCGCATGCGTTCATCGCGGCCGCCCGCGTGCTGAAGATCCCCGCGCGCTACATCTCGGGCTATGTGCTGGCCGACAGCGCGATGCAGCGCATCGCCGACGCGAAGCAGAACGCGGGCGACATCGAGGAGGAGGAAGCGCTTGCGCTGCAGAGCGGCGACGGCATGCAGCAGGTGCTCGGCGCGTCGCATGCCGCGCAATCGCAGTCGCAGTCGCAGTCGCAAGGGCAGTCGCAGTCGCAATCCCAGGGGCAGTCGCCGGCGGCGCTCGGCGCGCAGCCGCAAGCCACGGCGCTGGCGCAGCAGCCGGCCGGCCACGCATGGGCCGAGGCCTATGTCGAAGGGCTCGGCTGGGTCGGCTTCGACCCGTTCATGAACCGTTGCCCGGACGAACGCTACGTGCGCATCGCGGTCGGCCTCGACCATCGCGACGCGCAGCCGGTGACGGGGCTCGGCGCGACGGCCGTCGGCGTCGAGATCAGCGTCGTGCAGACGCCGGAACTCGTCTGACCCGCGGCGCGCCTTCGCCGCATCCGCCATGCCGAGCCGCCGCGTCGCAAGCGACGCGGCGTGCGCGGCCGGCCCAACCCGACTCGAGCTCCCATGTCCATCCACGTCGCGCTGCATCACACCACCCGCTATCGCTACGACCGGCTCGTCAACCTCGGCCCGCAGGTCGTGCGGCTGCGGCCCGCGCCGCATTGCCGGACGCCGATCCTCGCGTATTCGATGACGGTCGAGCCCGCGCAACACTTCATCAACTGGCAGCAGGACCCGTTCTCGAACTATCTCGCGCGGCTCGTGTTTCCGGAGCGCACCGAGCATTTCGAGATCACGATCGATCTCGTCGCCGAGATGTCGGTGTACAACCCGTTCGACTTCTTCCTCGAAGCGAGTGCGGAGCAATACCCGTTCAGCTATGACGACGCGCTGAAGACCGAGCTCGCGCCGTATCTCGCATGCGACCCGCAGACGAGCGCCGCGCCGCTGTTTCGCGCGTATCTCGACGGCGTGGACCGCACGCCGGCGGGCACCACGAACTTCCTCGTCGCGTTGAACCAGCAGCTCCAGCGCGACATCGGCTATCTCGTGCGGATGGAGCCCGGCGTGCAGACGCCCGCGCAGACGCTCGAGCTCGCGTCCGGCTCATGCCGCGACAGCGCGTGGCTGCTGGTGCAGCTGTGCCGCCATCTCGGCATTGCCGCGCGCTTCGTGTCGGGTTACCTGATCCAGCTCACGCCCGACGTCAAATCGCTCGACGGCCCGAGCGGCACGTCGGTCGATTTCACCGACCTGCACGCGTGGTGCGAGGTCTATCTGCCGGGCGCCGGCTGGATCGGCTTCGACCCGACGTCCGGCCTGCTCGCCGGCGAAGGGCATATTCCGCTCGCGTGCACGCCGCAGCCGACCAGCGCCGCGCCCGTCGAAGGGCTGATCGACGAGTGCGAGGTGTCGTTCGAGCACGAGATGAGCGTGACGCGCGTGTACGAATCGCCGCGCGTGACGAAGCCGTATACGGAATCGCAGTGGGACGCCGTGCTGGCGCTCGGCACGCAGGTCGACGGCGCGCTGGCCGCCGGCGATGTGCGGCTCACGCAGGGCGGCGAGCCGACCTTCGTGTCGATCGACGATCGCGACGGCGCCGAGTGGAACACCGATGCGCTCGGCCCGACGAAGCGCGGCTATGCGACCGAACTCGTGCAGCGGCTGCGCGCCGAATACGGCGACGGCGGCTTCCTGCATTTCGGGCAGGGCAAGTGGTACCCGGGCGAGCAGTTGCCGCGCTGGGCGCTGTCGATCTTCTGGCGCGCGGACGGCCAGCCCGTGTGGCGCGATCCGTCGCTGTTCGCCGACGAGCGCGAGCCGTCCGCGTACACGACCGGCGACGCGAAGCGCTTCATCGATGCGCTCGCCGCGCGGCTGAACCTGACCGGCGAATTCATCCAGCCCGGCTACGAGGACGTCTGGTACTACCTGTGGCGCGAGCGCCGGCTGCCGGTCAACGTCGATCCGTTCGACGCGCGCCTCGACGACGAGCTCGAACGCGCGCGGCTGCGCAAGGTGTTCGAGCAGCAGCTCGACAGCGTGGTCGGCTACGTGCTGCCGGTCAAGCGCACGGACGACACGCCCGGCCTCGACGGCCCGCGCTGGCAGACGGGCCCGTGGTTCTTCCGCGACGAGCGGATGTACCTCGTGCCGGGCGATTCGCCGATGGGCTATCGGCTGCCGCTCGATTCGCTGCCGTGGGCGGCCCGCGCCGACCATCCGTATCTCGTCGAACGCGATCCGTTCGCGCCGCGAGACGCGTTGCCGGACGCCGCCGCCATGCGCGCCCGCTACGCGGGCCCGGCCGATGCGCCGCGCTATCTGTCCGGCGTGCATCGCGAAGCGTCCGCGCAGACCGTGATGCAGTGGCGCGACGATGGCACCGCCACGCGCGGCCGACCGGGCGCCGTGGACCCGCATCGCCGGCCCGAGCGCTTCGAATCGGCCGCGTGGATCACGCGCACCGCGCTGTGCGTCGAAGTGCGCAACGGCATCCTGTACCTGTTCATGCCGCCGCTTGCCGCGCTCGAGGATTATCTCGAGCTGGTCGGCGCGATCGAGCTGACCGCGCAGGCGCTCGGCGTGAAGCTCGTGCTCGAAGGCTATCCGCCGCCGCGCGACGCACGGCTGAAGCTGCTGCAGGTGACGCCCGATCCCGGCGTGATCGAGGTGAACATCCATCCGGCCGCGAGCTTCGACGAACTCGTCGACCACACCGAATTCCTGTACGACGCCGCGTGGCAGTCGCGGCTGTGCAGCGAGAAGTTCATGGTCGACGGGCGGCACGTCGGCACGGGCGGCGGCAACCACTTCGTGCTCGGCGGCGCGACGCCGGCCGACAGCCCGTTCCTGCGCCGCCCCGATCTGCTCGCGAGCCTGATCGCGTACTGGCACAACCATCCGTCGCTGTCGTACCTGTTCTCGGGGCTGTTCATCGGGCCGACGAGCCAGGCACCGCGTGTCGACGAGGCCCGCAACGACCAGCTCTACGAGCTCGACATCGCGTTCGCGGAGATCCAGCGCAACAAGCTGCTGTTCGGGCAGGACATGCCGCCGTGGCTCGTCGACCGGGTGCTGCGCAACCTGCTGATCGACGTGACGGGCAACACGCACCGCAGCGAGTTCTGCATCGACAAGCTGTATTCGCCCGATTCGTCCACCGGCCGGCTCGGCCTGCTCGAACTGCGCGCGTTCGAGATGCCGCCGCATGCGCGGATGAGCATCGTGCAGCAACTGCTGCTGCGCGCGCTGGTCGCACGCTTCTGGGCCGCGCCGTACACGACGCCGCTCACGCGCTGGGGCACCGCGCTGCACGACCGGTTCATGCTGCCGGAATTTCTTCAGATGGATTTCGACGACGTGCTGGCCGAGCTGCGCGACGCCGGTTTCGCGTTCGATCCGGCGTGGTTCGCGCCGCACTTCGAATTCCGTTTCCCGCTGTTCGGGCAGATCGCGGTGAACGGGATGGAACTGTCGCTGCGCGGCGCGCTGGAACCGTGGCACGTGATGGGCGAGGAGGGCGCGGCCGGCGGCACGGTACGCTACGTCGATTCGTCGGTCGAACGGCTCGAAGTGCGCGTGACGGGGCTGAACGACAACCGGCACGTCGTGACCGTCAACGGCCGCGCGCTGCCGCTGCAACCGACCGGCACCGTCGGCGAATACGTCGCGGGCGTGCGCTACAAGGCGTGGTCGCCGCCGTCGGCGCTGCATCCGACCATCGGCGTGCACGCGCCGCTCACGTTCGACATCGTCGATACGTGGCTGCAGCGCTCGCTCGGCGGCTGCCGGTATCACGTCGCGCATCCGGGCGGGCGCAACTACGCGACGTTCCCGGTCAATGCGTACGAGGCCGAGAGCCGCCGGCTCGCGCGCTTCGTCGAGATCGGGCACACGCCGGGCCGGATGGACGTCGCGGCTGCCTCACCGAGCCGCGAATTCCCGTTCACGCTCGACTTGCGGCGGCCGTGAACGATCGATGACGGGGCGGACGACGATGCGCGGTTCGCGACCTCCGGGCCCACCGGCCGGTCGCGGCGCCGCCGGAATGCTAGGATGCGGGCAGATTGCGGTTCCGCACCGCGGCTTGCCGCCCGAATGGCGGCGCGCGTGCGCGGCCGCACCCTGACGACGGAACGACATCGTGCCGCCCATTGACTTCGACCATCCCGCCGCCCTCGACGCGATGCCCACGCTTTTCGATACCGGCGCGCAGCCGGACGCCGCCGAACTGGCCGCCGCGCTCGCGGCGCCAGCCGCTGCCGGCCGCTACGACGAACTGCGCGGCAGCGCGGCCGGCCTGAACGCGCCCGCGCTTGCGCCCGCGTGGCGCAGCTTTTTCACGTCGATCGGTAGCGACGGCGTGGCCGACCTCGACCGCCGCGCCGACGCGCTGCACCGGCGCATGCGCGAGAACGGCCTGTTCTACCAGTTGCACGAGCAGCGCGCCGGCGACGGCGCGGTCGGCCCGTGGTCGCTCGACCTGCTGCCGCTGATCGTCACGCCCGACGACTGGGTCGCGATCGAGCGCGGCGTGCTGCAGCGCGTGCGGCTGCTCAACGCGACGCTGGCCGACCTGTACGGGCCGCAGACGATCCTGGAGCGCGGGCTGCTGCCGCCCGCGCTCGTCACCGGCCACCCTGGCTACCTGCGTGCGATGCGCGGCGCACACGTGCCGGGCGATACGTGGCTGCACGTCGTCGCGTTCGATCTCGCGCGCGGCCCGGACGGCCAGTGGCGGATCGTCGCGCAACACACGCAGGGCGCGGCCGGGCTCGGCTACCTGCTCGAGAACCGGCTGATCGTGTCGCGGCTCTTTCCGCGCGGCTTCCGCGGGCTGCGCGTGCAGCGTCTCGCCTCCGCGTACCGCGCGCTGCTGCAAAGCATGCAGTCGCTGAGCCCCGCCGCGAAGAATTCGCGGATCGTGCTGCTGACGCCGGGGCCGCACAGCGCGACCTATTTCGAGCATGCGTATCTCGCACGCTATCTCGGCCTCACGCTCGTCGAAGGCGGCGACCTGACCGCGCGCGACAACCGCGTATTCCTGAAGACGCTGAGCGGGCTCGAACCGGTGCACGGCATCCTGCGGCGCGTCGACGACGCGTGGCTCGATCCGCTCGAACTGCGGCCCGATTCGATGCTCGGCGTGCCGGGGCTGTTGCAGGCCGTGCGCGCGGGTAACGTGCTGCTCGCGAATGCGCCGGGCTCGGGCTTCCTCGAATCGCCGGCGATGCTCGGCTTCATGCCGCGTCTCGCGGAAGGCCTGCTCGGCGAAACGCTGACGCTGCCGGCCGTGCATTCGTGGTGGTGCGGCGAGGCGGCCGCGTGCGACGACGCGCTGCCGCGGCTCGCGCGCAGCATCGTCAAGGCATCCTATCCGCCCGACGTGCAGGAGAACGGTGCATTCGAACCGGTGATCGGCGCGCGGCTCACGCAGGCGCAACTGGCGGAATGGCGCGCGCGGATTCTCGCGCGGCCCGAACATTACACGGTGCAGGCGGATCTGCCGTTGTCGCAGGCGCCGACCTGGCCGCGACCCGATGCACCCGACGGCAACGACAGCGCGCGGATCGTGCCGAAGCCGCTGCTGCTGCGCGTGTTCGCGCTCGCCGACGGCGCGCAGCGCTGGCGGCTGCTGCCAGGCGGCCTGTCGCGGGTCGGCACGCGCGACACGCTGTTCAATGCGCCGATGCCGCACGGCGGCAGCACCGTCGATACGTGGGTGATGACCGAGGGCATCGTCGATTCGACGACGCTGCTGCAGACGCACCTCGGCCCCGACGATCTCGTCGAGCGGCCGCGCGCGATCGCGAGCCGCGCGGCCGAGAACCTGTTCTGGCTCGGCCGCTACACCGAGCGCGCGACCAACCTGATGCGCCTGGCGCGGGCTGCGCTCGAACGGCTGCGCGGCGAGGACGACGTCGACAGCCCCGCGCATCTGGAACTGATCGACACGCTGTGCCGCGACACCGGCCTGATCGCGGCCGACGCGCCGAATGCCGTCGATGCGCCGCGCGCGTTCCAGCATGAGCTGGCGACGTCGCTGACGCGCGGCGCCGATCGCACGTCGGGGATCGCGTCGTGCCTGTTCGGCATGCGCGGCGCGGCGGCCGCGATCCGCGAGCGGCTGTCGAGCGATCAGTGGCGGCTGATCGACGACGCGACGCAACTGTTCGCGGACAGCGCAGGGCAGCCGGAGGCGGAGGAGCAGATCGGCAACGAGGCGCTGCAGCTGCTGGAACGTCTCGGCCTGCTGCTCGGCGCGATCACCGGTGCGCAGACCGACAACATGACGCGCGACGACGGCTGGCGGTTGCTGTCGATCGGCCGGCAGATCGACCGGCTCGACTTCCTGTGCAGCGTGCTGAAGTTCGCGTTCGACGAAGGTGCCGTGCATCGGCAAGACGGCTTCGAACTCGTGCTGGAACTGTTCGACAGCACGATCACGTTCCGCTCGCGCTTCCAGCGCGGCTTCGACGTCGCGCCGCTGCTGTCGCTCGTCGTGCTCGATACCGACAACCCGCGTTCGCTCGGCTGGGTCGTGCAGGCGCTGCGCGGCCGGCTGACCAAAGTGGAGCGCAGCGAAGGCTATGCGCTGTCTGAACTGGCCGAGACGGTGCCGGACATCCCCGCGTGGTCGCTGCACGAGCTGTGCGAGACCACCGAAGGCGGTCGGCACGACAAGCTGCTCGCCGCGCTCGACACGACGGTGAAGGCGGTCTGGGAGCTGTCGAACCGGATCGGCGAGCGCTATTTCAGCCACGTGCGCGAGGCGGGCAGGACGCTATGGTGACGACGAAAGGCGCGCCGAAAGCGCCGGCCGGTTCCGGAAGCGCACGGCAGGCGCCGGCCTCGGCTCCCGTTCCGGCTCCGGCTCTAGCCCAGGCCCAGAGCCAAGGCCAGGCCGCAACGAACGCACCGGCCGCCGCCGCACCGGGCCGGTTGCTGCGCGTCACGCACGACACCGAATACCGCTACGCGGCACGCGTCGAATCCGCGCAGCACCAGGCACGCCTGCAACCGCTCGCGACGCCGCGCCAGCAGGTACTGTCGTTCTCGCTCGACATCGAGCCCGCACCGGAGTCGGTCTGCACCGAACTCGACGCGTTCGGCAATGCACGCGCGTCGTTCGCGCTGAACCTGCCGCACGACACGCTGCTGGTACGCAGCCGCAGCACCGTGCGCGTGACGCCGCCCGCGTGGTCGCTCGGTGCCCGCGGCGAGCCGCCGCCCGCGATCGCGAACCCGGACGCCGCGCAGGCCACCGCGTGGGAGGCCGTGCGCGACCGCTTGCGGTTCCGCGCGGGGCAGCCTTACGACCCGGCGAGCGAATTCTTGTTCGCATCGCCGCACGTGGCGTGCGACCCCGAACTCGCCGCGTACGCGGCCGCGAGCTTCACGCCGCAACGGCCGCTGGTGCAGGCGGCGTGGGATTTGATGCGACGCGTGCATGCCGATTTCGCGTACACGCCGAACAGCACCGACATCACGACGTCGGCGCTCGACGCACTGCGGCTGCGCAAGGGCGTCTGCCAGGATTTCGCGCACGTGATGATCGGCGCGCTGCGCTCGCTCGGGCTGGCCGCGCGCTACGTCAGCGGCTACCTGCTGACGCAGCCGCCACCCGGCCAGCCGCGGCTGATCGGCGCCGATGCGTCGCATGCGTGGGTCGAGGTGTACGACCCGGCGTGGCCCGAGGATGGCGGCTGGCTGCAACTCGATCCGACCAACGATCGTGCGCCGGGCGACGACTACGTGATGCTGTCGATCGGGCGTGACTATGCGGACGTGACGCCGCTGCGCGGCGTGATCCGCGGCGGCGGGGCGGATCAGGAGCTGAAGGTCGGCGTGACGGTCGAGCCGCTCGATGCGGCTTGAGGGCGCCGCGTGTCGCACTTACGCGCTTTAAGTCTTCGTTAATTCTGCACGCCTAGCATGGTGATGCCGGCGAACGATTCGGACTCCGGTCCGACGCGCCGGCGGCACGCGCGGGTGCGTCGACGTCACGGCGCCGCGCCGTCGCGCGTCGCCATTTCCATGCAACGGCGGCAGACCATGATCAAGCACTTCGACTACACGCTCGGCAACGAGACGATCGCGCTTTGTGCGAGCTTCGGCGCGGGCCCGGCATTCCGCCGCGTGCTCGTGAGCCGCGCGGATTCGATGGAGACGCTCGTGGTGCTCGATGCGCGCGGGCTGTCAGGCCTGCTGAAGGTCGCGACCGAGGAACCGGAAGGGCTGCTCGACGACGCGATCCGCAAGGTCGGTGACGAACAGCTCGTCGAGCAGGCGATCAGCGGCCGAGCGATCGTCGAAGCCGCTTTGTGATCGGGCGGCGCGTGAGCGTGCCGGCAGGCACGGCTGCACACGCCGCGTCGTTTCGCGTTGTTCCGTTGCTCAGGCGGCGAACCGGTCCGTCGCCGCGACCAGCGCTTCGAGAATCCCCGGTTCGTTGTACGCATGTCCGGCGCCGGGCACGATTTCGAACGTCGCCTCCGGCCACGCCTTCGATAGCTCCCACGCCGTGCGTGCGGGTGTCGCGATGTCGTAGCGGCCCTGCACGATCACGCCCGGAATGCCGGCGAGCCGATGCGCGTCGCGCAGCAACTGGCCTTCCTCGACGAAGCCCTTGTTCACGAAGTAGTGGTTTTCGATCCGCGCGAACGCGAGCGCGTAGTGGCCGTCCGCGAAGTGCGCGGCGAGCGCGGGGTCGGGCAGCAGCGTGATCGTGCGGCCTTCCCAGATGCTCCACGCGCGCGCGGCTTCGAGCTTCGCGGCTTCGTCGTCGCCGGTCAGCCGGCGATGGTAGGCGGCCATCAGGTCGCCGCGCTCGGCTTCCGGAATCGGTGCAAGGAAGTCTTCCCAGTGATCGGGGAACAGCCACGACGCGCCTTCCTGGTAGTACCACAGCAATTCCGCGCGACGCATCGTGAAGATGCCGCGCACGATCAACGCGCTCACGCGTTCGGGGTGCGTCTCGGCGTACGCGATCGCCAGCGCGCTGCCCCACGAGCCGCCGAACACCAGCCATTGCTCGGCGCCGACCATCTCGCGCAGGCGTTCGATATCGGCGACCAGGTCCCACGTCGTGTTGTTCTCGAGGCTCGCGTGCGGCGTCGAGCGTCCGCAGCCGCGCTGGTCGAACAGCAGGATGTCGTAGCGCTCGGGATCGAACAGGCGGCGATGGTCGGGGCCGCAGCCGGCGCCGGGCCCGCCGTGCAGGAACACGGCGGGCTTGCCGGCCGGGTTGCCGCAGCGCTCCCAGTAGATGCGGTGGCCGTCGCCGGTGTCGAGGTGGCCGTGGGCGTAAGGTTCGATCGGTGGGTACACAGGCAGGCTCCGGGTGAGGGGCGACAGGGGGCGGACGACGCGCGGGCCGGTGTGCGGGCGGCAGGTACTGCGAAGCGTGCTGCGCCGCAAAATTCGTTGCGTGGGCATCGGACCGGCCGCCGCCGGACAAGGCTTGTCATTATGCCCATTCACCGCGCCGGACGTCGGCACGTTTTGGCCGCGCGTTCGTCGCTGGCGGTATGTGCGCCGCGGATTTTTGAAGCAATTTCATTCCGATATTTTTCATACAAAATCCCGGCGGCAGGTCGGCGGACCGATCGGACCGCCGGCAACGCCTGTTTCTCCACCGTGCCAACGGAAACCAGCCGATGAACCATCGCGTCACGCAGTTGACCGGGTTGCGCGCCGTCGCGGTCGCGATGGTCGTCGTCGGTCATGCCGAGCATGTGCTGCCCGGCGGCTATACGGGCTGGTATGCGCTGTTGCGGCTGATCGCCGACGGCCGGCTCGGCGTGCTGATCTTCTTCGTGCTGAGCGGTTTCCTGATCACCAACGTGTTGCGCGCCGAGTTCGCCCGCACGGGCGGTATCGCGCTGACGTCGTTCTACGTGCGCCGGGCGCTGCGGATCTGGCCGGCTTGCTACGTGTATCTCGCGGCCGTCGCGATCATGGCGTTCGCCGGCGGATTCGACGTCGATCGACGGCAGTGGCTCTATGCGGCGCTGCATCTGTGGAATTACTCGGCATGGTTCGGGCTGACCGGCGACAACGCGCTGCACCCGGACGGCGCGTGGTATCTCGGCCATTTCTGGTCGCTCGCGCTCGAGGAGCAGTTCTACTGGTTCTGGCCGCTGCTGTTCGTGTTCGGCATCCGTCGTGCCGGCACGCGCTGGCTGGCCGCGCTGATCCTGACCGTGCCGCTGGTGCGCACCGTGACGTATTTCGTTGCGCCGACGCTGCGCGGCCAGCTCGGGATGATGCTGCACACGGGCGTCGATCCGATCCTGATCGGCTGCTATGCGTCGCTCAACCGCGAACGGCTCGAAGCGTGGATCGGTTCGTGGCGCGGCGAGGCGCGCATCGTGACGGCGCTCGTCTTCGTCGTGCTGCTCGGCATGCCGCTCGCCGAACACCGGCTCGGCGGCTTCTGGAATGCGACGTACGGCGTGACGCTCGAAGCCGCGCTGATCGCGATCGTGATCGTCGTGCTGAATTTCCGCGGCGAGTTCTGGTGCGCGCGCTGGCTGCGCGCCGGGCCGGTGGTGTTCGTCGGCACGATTTCGTTCAGTCTCTATCTGTGGCAGCAGCCTTTTGCGAACCCGGGCCTGCCCGTGCCGCATGGGTTTCCGCTCGGCATCGTGTGGGCGCTGATGGCCGCGACCGCCAGCTATTTCCTCGTCGAGAAACCGTTCCTGCGGCTGAAGGATCGCTATACGGCGCGCGAGGCGCGACGCGTGCGGGACGACGCGTTGCGGATGCCGGCGCCGACCGAGGCGATCGGGCCGAAGGTGGTGGAGTAGGCGGGCGGGGCGGCGGCGCGCCCGTGGCATTACTTGAAGCGTTGCATCGCGGCCGGCGAATACCAGAAGTTCCGGAACATGTCGATTCCATAGGACTTGCCGTCGTAGTGGACGATCGTGCGCGCCGTGCGCTTGCCCGTATCCGAGTAATCCCCGTTCTTGCGCTGCGTCTTCGTGATGTGCGCGGTGATCGAGAGGTCGGCGAAGCCATGGCTCGACGTTTTCTCGACGGCGATCGTCATGCGGGCGTCTTCGCTGCGCGCATCGCCTGTACCCGGGCCGCAGGCGTCGCCTTCGACGCTGACCCAGCCGTACAGATTCGTGCCGAACACCGGGCGGATACGGCCGCCGTCACGCACCCAAAGTGTCAACTCTTCACTGGTGTTGGCATCCGGGCAACTCGGCCCACGCGCGCTGCTGGTAAACACGACGCCGAACGCGCGCACGTCGGGCGACAACCGGTAGGGCGCCGTATCGATGCGGTAGCTGTTCTCGTCGATCTCCGTCACCGCGTCCTCTTCGACCACCGATCGATCGGCCGCCACGACCTTGCCGCCTTCGACGAGCGCGACGACCTGCAGCTTTTTGCTTTCGTCCGGGTTCTTGCTTTTCGGCAGCGAATCGAAGGCGACGGCCGCGATCGTCGTTTCCGGCGCGTTCGGCATGGCCTTGCACGACGACGCGACGACGAGCCGGTCCGCGTCGCGCGTGGCGATGCGTGCGCTCGCGATGCCGGCCCAGCGGGCGATGGCCGTGACGGTTTCGTCGCTGCAAGATTGATTGTCGGCGGCGTGAACCGCGGGGGCGGAGGCAAGCGCCAGCAGTGGGGCGAAATGAAAGACTCTCATAGTCACGGGGAAAAGGTTCTTCACGGATTTCCGTAATGCAAATTCGCCCCGGCGATGCAACACCTGAAGTTGCATAGTAGCAAGGTGCGTTGCATCGACAGCCGAATTCGCAAAAAGGATGAGTGAGCGGCTAAGCTCCCGATTGCTCGCTTGTCCATTGCAAAAAACGTCTGAACTCGTTTAGATCGGATGTTGGTGTCTGTTTCACGTCAAGAATCATGCATGTAATATAAATTACAAACATCAAAGCGATTATCCCACTCACGACATATTCCGTCGACCACTGGCCTGCGGCACCACCTAATATGGCTAAGACGGCGCCCAGCATAAGGGTTATGAGTGGGTGTGCCATAATTGACGGGCGAGGATGAGGAACGGATAGGGTGTTGAGGAACGTATTTGCCTCTTTAATTCTTCCTGTAAGAGCTCGTGCTTCAATGATTTTCTTGAACTCCAGATATCTTATGTATTCGTAGCTTTTTGAGAAATATTTCATGGGATTCGGATGCAGGCGGTAAAGTTCGGAGAAAACCTCTGAGCGCGCCTTTTGAAATGAGATTGCCCATATTGAGGCGATTATCAGGAGGGCTGCAAAGAAAGGATGCCATGATGATGCAAGGAATCCGAGCGAAGCAATGCAGAGAAAAAGAAATTTCATTGACCACATCGCGATTTTTAGGCGGGTCCTCGATTCGCTGTAAATTCGAGTTATCAATTTCCAGCGTGATATCGATAAATATATTTCGTGAAAAATAAAAAACGAATCCATAATAAATGATGATTAGATTAAAAGTGCATGGTATGTGCAACTCAATAGATTGAGATGTCAACCGGATAGCTCGGACGAGCTGCTGACGCCGTCCCGAGCATATGCGTGGAAGCGCGCTTCCCGTTGCAGGGCTTCGTTGTCATTCCATATCTTGAGCCAGTACGCTTGAGCCGAAATCTGATTGGCCAAGGCTGTCTGAGCGAAACTGCTCAATAATTCTCTGGTTATAGTCGTCAAGATAGGTCTGTAGTTCTCGTCTCCCGATCAACCGGACCGAGGTCGCTTCAGCGAGCTCCAACGCAGACCTTGTGAAGTAAGAGTTTGTGACGACCATTGCTTCGTCGCATCCATAAAAACCCTTTGCTGATATTGCCTCTTGGACTGCGGCGTTGCCGACGCTGCCGGAGTAATTTTTCGCCTGGATAACGATCTTTTTCCCAAATCTACTAACGAAAAGGTCGGCGCCTTGATCTCCACTCAATTTCGTGCCTTCGACATCATAGCCAATCGATTGAAAAACTTCCCCTAGGAATTTTTCGAAATCGTACCCGTTCATCGCATCAACGTGATACATCGTCACGAACCGATTGGGATCAAAGTGTTCGAGTTTTGTTCCGAGTCGTTGGACGAGAGTGTCGAAGTGAATTTTCTCGCAGATATGTAACCAATGTTGCAACGTTTCCCAAGATACAAGAGGCGTTCCATAAGTCGAGGATGCCTGGTCTACATACTGAAGATCGGGATATCGAATTTTTCGGTCCCACAAGAAATAGAGAAATAAGCTTAAGTCATCTCTAAATCGTGTTCCTACCTCGCCAATCCACGATTTCAGGACTTCAAATAACGAGCTGCCGGTATGCCGGGAAACTTCGATAGAGAACCCGAAATATGAAGAATTGAATCCAGTTGTTAGTAAGAGTTTGTCGAGAAGATGTGGGAGTTCCTCGAGTTCAGCAAAGCCTTTTCGAATCAATACCTCCCGAAATAACTCACGGTTCGAGTAGGAGCCATTCATTCGTGCTCCGGGGAATCTGGCTTCGGTTGAATCTGATTCTTCGTGTCCGACAGTGTGAAAGAAATTCACAAAATACGGCTTCTTGAGTTGAGAGTATTTTTGGAGGACGCTGCGGAGCATCTCGTTGAGCTGCGCCTGCTCTTTCTTTTTCGCCAGCAGATCCTTAAAAAAACCCTTCGTTTGGTATTGAAACTCGGGGTAGAAGGACGGGTCTAGCGGAACTTGCTGTGCTGTGGAAGTTTTTGGGTTGCCGTCCTGGCTGGGTGATGATGAGCACCACGGACACTTTGTTTCAAATGAAGTTTTGCTACAGAAGCTGCATTTGTAAATCATGGTGACCCCGTGTCTAATATTATAAGTTTATAACCGTAGTTTAGCATTATCGCTAATATGAGCTGCGCCGTCACTAAGAGACGCGAACAACAAAAAAGGCCCTTGCGGGCCTTTCGTAGACGAGGTTCGGACAACGCTTACCGAGTCAGCGCCGTAAACCCGTCCAGCAACCGATCGACATCAGCTGCCTGAATCGCGCCCATCGTCGAGATCCGGAACAGTTCCTTCGACAGCCCGCCTTGCCCCGCGTAAATCACGAAGCCACGCGCCTTCAGTCCGTCGTGCAGCGCTTCATACGTCACACCCTGCGGCAACCGATACGCACGCAGGACGACCGACGACGCGCCTTCCGGCAGCACCAGCGGCATGCCGCGCGCAGCAAGCCCGGTTTGAGCCTGATCGGCAAGCGCCTTGTAATGCGCATGCCGTGCACGCCAACCGCCGGCCTCATCGAACTCGCGCAGCGCCTCGACGAGCGCGTAATACGCATGCACGGACGGCGTAAACGGCGTATTTCGCTGATCCTGCAGCTTCGCGAGACGGCCGAGATCGAGGTAATACGTGCGGCTCGCCGCTTTCGCGAGCGCGCTGCGGCGCACGATCACGAACGCCGCGCCCGGCACGCCGTGCAGGCATTTGTTCGCGGTCGCGGCAACCGCGTCGATGTCGCCGCCGGCGAAGTCGATCGCTTCCGCGCCGAAGCTGCTGACACCGTCCACGAGCATCTTCACGCCGCGCGCCCGGCACACTTCTGCAATCGCGCCGAGGTCGTTCAGCCGGCCCGTCGTCGTTTCGTGATGGATCACGGCGACATGCGAGTACCCACCCGCATCGAGCTTCGCGGCGATCTGCGCGAGATCAGGCGCCTGCATCCACTCATGCTTGAGCACGTCATGCGCGATGCCGTACTGCGTGGCGATCTGCGTGATCCGCTCGCCGTATACGCCGTTCTCGATCACGAGCAGCTTGCCGTCCTGCGGCACGAGCGCCGCGATCATGCTTTCGACGGCGGCCGTGCCCGAGCCCGTCATCAGCACGGCGGCCCATTCGGCCGGATCGAGTTCGTACGCGGCGACGAGGCGCGCGCGCGCTTCATCCTGCAGGTCGAAGAATTCGCTTTCGCGATGGCACAGATCGGGTTGCAGCAGGCTGCGGCGCACGCGTTCGGAGAGCGTGACCGGGCCGGGGTTCAGCAGCAGCATCAATGGGCTCCTTCAACGTGGGCTTCGGTCTGCGCGGCGCCGATGTGCCGCATCAGACGGGTCTTGACCTCGACCGGCGTGACGGTCGGGCGGGGCAGGCCGTCGGGCACGCCCGTGCGGATCGCCACGCGAACGAACTGCGCACCGGATGGCCGGACCCCGTCGGCTTGCGTGGAAAGCGTCGCATCGAGCAGGTCGAGCGTATCGCCTTCGACCGCCGACGCGTAGCCGCACGCGGCCGCGACACCCGCGAACGACACATGTTGCGACACCGTCGCCTGGCCGCCTGTCGATTCGTGCGCGCCGTTGTCGAGCAGCACGTGCGTGAGATTGGCCGGGCCGTAAGTGCCGAGCGTCGCGAACACGCCCATGCGCATCAGCGCGGCGCCGTCGCCGTCGACGGCCACCACGCGCAGGTCGGGACGCGCGAGCGCGAGGCCGAGCGCGAGCGGCGTCACGCAGCCCATCGAGCCGACCATGTACAGCTGGTTCGGGCGATCGTCGAGCGCATAGAGTTCGCGACCGCAGAAACCGGTCGACGCGAGCACGACGGTCGAATCGACCGGCGTATGCGCGATCACGCGCTGCAGCGCGTCGTGACGGGTCGGCCACGCATCGGCCGACACCGCGCCCGACGCCGATTGCGCGGCGACGTGCGCACGCGGTTTCGCGGCCGGGTTCGCCTTCAGCTCATACGGCGCGACGCTGCCTTTCTGCATCACGAGCGCATACGGGCGGCCCGTTTCGTCCATGTGCGCGATCGCGCGGTCGAGCGCCGGGCCGACCTGTTCGGGGTCGGTCGGGAACGTCTCCCACGGGATTTCCATCGTATCGAGCATCGCGGGCGTGATCGGGCCCATCAGCGCGTGCTGCGGCTCGTCGGCCACGCCCGGCTGGCCGCGCCACGTGACGATCAGCAATTGCGGCAGGCGGAACGTCCACGTGAGCGACGTGAGCGGGCTCACCGCGTTGCCGAGGCCCGAGTTCTGCATCATCGCGATCCCGCGCTTGCCGCCGAGCGTCGCGCCCGCGATCAGCGCGACGGCGTCGCCTTCGTTCGCGGCCGACACGTAATGCAGCGTCGGGTCCTGCAACACGTAATTGATGAACGGCGTCAGGTACGAGCAGGGCACGCCCGCGTACCAGTCGAAGCCGCGTTCGCGCGCGGCCTCGACGAACTGGGCCGCTTCGATCATTGCGCGCCCCCGTTGCCGGTGCCCGGTTCCGACAGCGGCGTCTGGCCGTGCGCGAAGTCGCCCGCGCGGCGGAAGTCTTCGAGATCGTTGACGCCGCGCCAGTGGCCGTGCACGTACTGCACCTCGATCTTCTCGCCGGCGGCGATCAGCTCGTTCAGCAGCGACGGAATGTCGAGCGTGTCGAAATCAGGACGCGCCTGCAGCGTCGCGAGCATCGCCTTCAGGCGATCGACGCCCGCACCGCGCACGTTCAGCAGGCCGATCCAGCGGCCGTGCGGGGTGCCCGTGGCGACGTCGCTCGACACGCGTTGCAGGTAGGTCTTCTGGCCGAACAGGCCGCGATCGTCGGCCGCCGAGCAGAGGGCGAAGTCGCGCACGCTCTGGTTGGTCTCGGTGAGCGACGAATCGACCACCACGCTGAACTCGGCCTCGCTCTCCGCGAGGTCGCGCACGATGTAGCTGCGGAACAGCAGGTCGCCGTACGAGATCACGGTGTCGCCGGTCAGGCGTTCGGCCGCGCATGCGAGCGACGCGAGCTCGCCCGTTTCCGCGTGGCGTTCGTTGACGACGAGCTTGATGCCCGACGTATCGATCGCATCGGCGCGATAGCCGCCGACCACGGTGATGTCGTTTACGCCATGCGTCTTGAAGCCGTCGACGAGCCAGCGCAGCAGCGGCTTGCCGGCGACCGGCAGCATGACCTTCGGCTTGTCTTCGGTCACGGCTTCGAGGCCCTTGCCGCGGCTCGCGGCGAGCACGATCGCGGCATTCGACGCGCGCGACGACGACGACAGGTAGATCCGCTCGGCGGCCGAGTACTCGTCGGCGTCCTGCAGGCGGAAGATCTCGTTGACCGAGGCCACGCGGTCCTCGACGTTGATCAGCGTTTCGCTCTCGTGGATCTCGCGCGCGGTCGCCTGCATCGCGGATGCCGACGCGCGGATCAGATGATTCGCCCAGATCACGGTGCTGATGCCGGCCTGGCGGAACACGTCGGTCGGCGTGCTGTAGTACTTGGTCGGCACGATCACGAGCGGCGCCTTGCCGCTCCATTCGCGCGCGAACTGCAGGATCTCGTCCGGGCGCGACAGCTTGCTGTGGATCAGGATCGCGTCGGCGCCGGCTTCCGCATACGCGTTCGCGCGGCGCAGCGCCTCGTCCATCCCCCAGCCCGCGATCAGCGCCTCGACGCGCGCGACGATCGAGAAGTCGGGATCGGTCTGCGAATCCTTGCCGGCCTTGATCTTGCCGCAGAATTCGTCGATTTCCGCGAGCGGCTGGCGCTCGCCGCCGATGAAGCTGTTCGTCTTCGGGAACTGCTTGTCCTCGATGCACACGCCCGCGATGCCGCGCTGTTCGAGCTTCTTCACGAGGCGGCGCACGTTGTTGAAGTTGCCGTAGCCGGTGTCGCCGTCGAGCAGGATCGGCAGGTCGCTCGCGTCGGCCATGAATTCGAGCACGTCGACGACTTGCGTCCAGCTCGCTTCGTTGTTGTCGCGCACGCCGAACTGCGCGGAGATCGCGAGGCCCGACGCCCAGATACCCTTGAAGCCGGCCTCGCGGACGATCCGCGCGGACAGGCCGTTGTGCGCTTCCATCAGGAATTCGAGATCGCTGCTGACGAGCATGCGGCGCAGGCGCGCGCTGCGTGATTCGGTGAAGTTGGGTTCGCGTGCGTTCATCGTGCGGCTCCGGCGGTGGTGCGTTGAATCAGGGGAAGAATGTCTTGCGTCGCGCGTGCGACGTCGTTCGGGAAATCGATCTCGATCCACGGCAAGCCGGTGACGTCGGCGACGTCGAACGAATGGCCGCCTTCGAGCAGCAGGTCGCGCACGGCTTCCTCGTGCGGCATGTTCGCGCGGCCGCTGTCGACGTAGCCCGCGACGAGGGTCGCGAGGCGGCGCGCGGTGCCTTCGGTGAAGCGGAAGAAGCCGACCGATTCGCCGATCGTGTCGTAGTCGAGGTCGACCGCGAGCTGCTTGCGCAGCTCGACCGGCACGCCGTTCTTCAGGCACAGCTTGACGGGTTCGTCGCCGGCCTCGAAGTCGCGGTCGATCAGCAGGCGGTCGACCGTCTTGTCGGCGTCAGCCACCAGCGCGTGCAGGATGTTCTCGTCGTACAGCACGTCCGCGTCCATCAGCAGCACGTCGCCGCCGCGCGTCATCGCATCGGCGACGGTATGCACGGTCAGCACGCTGCCGAGGTCGTAGCGGTCGTTGATCACGATCTCGGCGGTGCGGCCGAGGCGCTTCAGTTCCTGCTCGACCTTCTCGTGCTGGAAGCCGAGCCCGAGCACGATTTCATCGACGCCCGCGGCGTCGAGCACGCGCAGATGGCGCTCGAGCAGCGACACGTCGTCGAAGCGCAGCAGGCACTTCGGGAACTGCGCCTCGGGCGGTTGTTGCAGGCGCAAGCCGAGGCCTGCCGCAAGAATGATGGCTCGCATGGGTTCTCCAACCAAAAAGCCGGCGATCTGAACGATCAGTCGGCGAGCGGCTGCGGCGCACGGCGCCGCTGCCAGTTTCTTTCACTGAAATGCAGATAGAGCAGGCCGGGCAGGCCGAGCGCGAGTTCGCGCGCGCGCTTCGCGAGCGACAGCGCGAGCGCCGCGTCGGGCGGCAAGCCGACCAGCGGCGCGAGCAGCAGGTAGCCGCCTTCCTGCGCACCGAGCGAGCCCGGGATCGCGAAGGCCGCGCCGCGAATCGCCTGGCCGACGCTTTCGAGCAGCAGCGCGTCGAGCCAGCTCACCGGGTGCCCGAGGAAGTGCAGCGCGAGCCACACTTCCGCGGTGCCGACGATCCAGCCGGCGAGACTCAACGCGAAGGTCTTCGCGACCTTCGCGCGATCGCGATACAGCGCGCCGACCGCGTCGTCGATCGCGTCGGCGCGCGTGGCCAGCGACGACCAGTCGCGCGGCCCGAGCAGCTTCGACGCGAGGCGCAGGCCGCGACCGAACAGCCCGCGCTGCTGCGCTGCGTAGAACGCGACGGCGAGCGCGCCGAGCACGCCGGTGGCGATCAGCGCAGGCGTGCGCAGATACGCAACCGATTCGTGCGTCGCATACAGGCTGAACGCGGCGATGCCGATCAGCGCGAACGCCATCTGCGAGAGCGCCTGCATCGTCGTGCTGACGGTCACGGCAGCGGCCGCGTCGGCCATCCGCGTGCCGCGCTGCGCGAGGTGGCGCACCATCAGCACCGGGCCGCCGATCTGCCCGGCGGGCAGCAGGCTGTTCACCGATTCGCCGACCCAGCGCGCGCGCAGCGCGTTGCCGAGTTCGGCGCCCGGCTGCCCGCGGCGGAACATCACGGAGATCGCGACCGCGTCGATCGCGAGCGGCACGACGTGGAACGCCGCGACGAGCGCGAGGCCCCAGCCGGCCGCGAGGAACGTGGACGCCACCGCGCCGACGCCCTGCCAGGCCAGCAGTGCGATGAAGAGTGCGGTCCCGAGGGACAGCAGGATGAGGCCCGCGCGTGTCATGACCCGCTCGTGCGTCGCGTCGCCAGCTGCTTGAACACCTGGCGGAAACCGAAATACGCGATCGCGTCCTTCATGTTCGAGATGAAGCGCTTCCACGGCCGCATGCCGGGGTTCGTCACGTATTCGAACGTGAGCGACACGCGCATCTCGTTCTGGCCGAGCGGCGTGATGCGGTGGCGCAGCTTGTCGCCGTCGAACAGCACGATGCCGCCGTCGGCGATCTGCACGGAGCCCGGTTCGTCGGCGACGTCCGGGTTGCGCGTATGCAGCTCGTAGTCGAGCCGGCACGACGATTCGTCGATCACGCCGATCAGCAGCGTGTAGCGCCGGCCGTCGTAGTACGACGTGTCGTAGTGCCAGCCGATGTGGTCGCCGGGCTTCGTGTAGTAATACAGCGCGTACGCGTGGGGATCGTCGGCCGGCGACAGCATCAGCTTGTCGCCGGTGATCTTCTCGAGGAAGGAGATGAGTGCCTTCGAGCGATACAGCTCGGCGATGTAGGGCGCCTGCTCGTCGATCGTATGGCGGCTCACGCTGCCGCCTTGCTTGTGGCCGGGCAGGTAATTGCGGTTCAGGCCGGCCTGCATCGCGCGGGCGGCATTCGCCAGCTTCGCGTGCGCGTCGGGCGGCAGGAAGGCGTCGAGATAGAGGAACGAGCCCTGGCGCGTGTAGTCGCCGCGCAGGCGGTCGAGGTCGAGCTGGCCGACGCAGTCGGCCACGGTGCGATCGGGATCGGCCGCGACCGCGCGCACGGGCGCGGGGCGTGCCGGGCTCAGCACGGAATCGTCGCGCGTGCTAGGAGTCATTTGGAAGCCTGGATTTCGGTTGGGTTCTGCGCGGCCGGGTTCTGCGGAAGGTTGCCGCGCCGCACGATGCGCCACCAGTCGATCACGACCCAGGCGGCGAACAGCGGGGCGCCGATCGACGCCGCGAGCAGGAACGGCTCGACGCCGTCCACGAGCGTCACGATCGGCAGCAGGTACAGCACGTCTTCGGTCTCGAAGCCGCCGGCGAACGCCTGCTTGGTGCCGGCCTTGCCGGCGATCGACTCGATCCGCATGCGCAGGAAGAAAATCAGGGCGACGGCCGCGCCGGCCACCGCGCCGAGCAGCACCGGCGACGCGGCCATCTGGCCGCCCTGGGCGACGATGCCGACGCCCATGCTGACGAACAGCGCGACCGTGACGAGCGCATCCGCCGCGAGGTCGTAAAAATGACCGATCTTGCTGGACTTGCCGCTGATGCGCGCGAGCTCGCCGTCGGTGTGGTCGACGAAGTTCGACAGCACGATCAGGAATGCGCCTGCATTGCTCCAGCCGAAGCCGCCGTGCGCGAGGCACCAGGCGCCGGCGAGGCCGATCAGCAGACGAAGGGTAGTGAGGTGATTCGGGGTGACCGGCGTATCGACGAGCGGTCGGACAAGCGAGCGCGCGAGCCGCGCATCCCAGGTGCGTGGCGGGGGCGGCTCGGGTCGTGTGGCGGTTTTTCTTTGGTCCATCGGCGAAATATATACGGAATTGTAATTTGTTGCTTTTTATTCGATCAATGTCCTGACATACGGGAGTGTTACCGCGTCTTGCAGGCATCGGCCGGTTCAAAAACGCACCTGTGAACGAGGCGGCCAAGCGGGCCGCCGGACCCGTCTTCCAGTGTGGTCCGCATCGCGCGGCTGTCAAGGCCGGACGGGCCTCGCAGGCCGATCCGACCGGGTTTTTCGCGCCGGTCGGCTGGTGTCGCGCAGCGCACGCGACCTTGATTTCCGTCAGGCCGGGAAAAGCCGCATCGGGCGACAATCGGCCGCGCCGGACGGGTATCGGCGATTGCCGAGCCAAAGGCGACCAATGTCGATGCAAATCGGTCGATTGACGCGCGCCGGTCGGCGATCGCGAACCGGCGATTCGCCCGATGCTTTCATGCGCCTTTCGCGTGCACCCGGCGCGGGCGGATCGCCTGTCACAGAACGGTCGTTCGATACCCGGCAAATCCGGCAAGGATCTTTTGCATCCAGCGGACATTTCGCGGCGACGGCCTCTGCGATACTCCGGACCGTGCCCGTGGTGCCGGGCCGCCCCTCGCGGCCCCAAGGGCTTCGCGTCGCTCAGGAGACACCCCCCGCGACGTCAACGACAGACCCAAGCGTCAGATAACCAGCCATGTCTTCTTCACGCATCCTCGCTCCCGCCCTGCGTTCGCTCGTCCGCACCGCCGACGAAGCCGCCGCGCTGATCCGCCCCGGCATGACCGTCGCCATGAGCGGCTTCACCGGGTCGGGCTATCCGAAGGCCGTGCCGGCCGCGCTGGCCGCCCACATCGACGCGGCGCACGCGCGCGGCGAGGACTTCCGGATCAACGTGCTGACGGGCGCGTCGACCGCACCGGAACTCGACGGCGCGCTCGCCCGCACCAACGGCATCTCGATGCGGCTGCCGTACCAGTCCGACCCGACGTTGCGCGACAAGATCAACGGCGGCGAAGTCGATTACCAGGACGTCCACCTGAGCCACGTCGCGCAATACGCGTGGTTCGGGCTGTACGGCGATCTCGACGTCGCGATCGTCGAGGTCGCGGGCATCCGCGAGGACGGGCTGCTGATCCCGTCCGCGTCGATCGGCAACAACAAGACCTGGCTGGAGCGCGCGGAGCACGTGATCCTCGAAGTGAATGCGCGGCAGCCGCTCGGCCTCGACGGGATGCACGACATCTATTACGGCACCGCGCTGCCGCCGCATCGCAAGCCGATTCCGCTGACGAAGAGCGACGACCGGATCGGCGAGCCGTACCTGCGCTGTCCGGCCGACAAGATCGTCGCGATCGTCGAGACCGACGCGCCCGATCGCAGCAATGCGTTCAGCGCGCCGGACGCGACGTCCAAGCAGATCGCGCTGCAACTGATCGACTTCCTGCGCCACGAAGTGAAGCGCGGCCGCCTGCCGGAAAACCTGCTGCCGCTGCAGTCGGGCGTCGGCAACATCACGAACGCGGTGCTCGCGGAGCTCAGCTCGGCCGGCTTCTCGAACCTGACGGCCTACACCGAGGTGATCCAGGACGGCATGCTCGACTTGCTCGACGACGGCACGCTGAGCTTCGCGTCGGCCACCGCGCTGTCGCTGAGCCCGGCCGCCGTGCAGCGTTTCGCCGACGAAATCGCGACGTTCCGCGAGAAGATCGTGCTGCGCCCGCAGGAGATCAGCAACCATCCGGAGCTCGTGCGCCGGCTCGGCTGCATCGCGATGAACGGGATGATCGAAGCCGACATCTACGGCAACGTGAACTCGACGCACGTGATGGGCACGAAGATCCAGAACGGCATCGGCGGCTCGGGCGACTTCGCGCGCAACGGCTACCTGTCGTGCTTCATGTCGGCGAGCACCGCGAAGGGCGGCGCGATCTCGCGGATCGTGCCGATGGCGAGCCACGTCGACCATACCGAGCACGATGTCGCGGTGGTCGTCACCGAGCAGGGGCTGGCCGACCTGCGCGGCCTGTCGCCGAAGCAGCGCGCGCGCAAGATCATCGCGACCTGCGCGCACCCGGACTACCGCCCGATGCTCGAGGACTACTTCGAGCGCGCGTCGCGCGACAGCTTCGGCAAGCACACGCCGCACCTGCTCGCCGAGGCGCTGTCGTGGCACGAGCGCTACGTGCGCACCGGGACGATGAAGGCCTGACGCGGCCTCGGACGGGCGCATGCGCGCTCGTCAATCCAGCGCCGCGTGCGCGACGTCGACACTCGCCGTTTTCTGCGGCGGGCGGATCAGCAGCAACAGCGGGATCATCAGCAGCGTCGCGACGAACATCAGCTTGAAATCGTTCAGGTACGCGATCATCGCGGCCTGCTGGTTGATCGTGCGGTCGAGCAGCGCGAGGTCGACACGGCTGCCGGCCAGCGCCTGCACGGCTGGGGCGAACGGCGTGATGTGGGTCGCGAGGTCGGCATGCGCGACCTGTGTGTTGCGCGTCATCAGCGTCTGCACGATCGAGATGCCGATACTGCTGCCAATGTTGCGCATCAGGCTGTAGGTGGCCGTGCCGTCCGCGCGCAGCTCGGGCGGCAGCGTGGAGAACGACAGCGCGCTCAGCGGCACGAACACGAGCCCGAGGCCGAAGCCCTGGATCACGCCGGGCCATACGATGTCCGCCTCGGACAGCACGACGGTGTACTGCATCATCTGCCACAGCGCGAGCGCGGAAATCGCCAGCCCGGCGAGCAGCAGCATCCGCGCATCCACGTATTTCAGCAGCCTTCCGACGAACAGCATCGCGATCATCGTGCCGGCGCCGCTCGGCGCGGTGACGAGGCCCGTCGTCGCGACCGGGTAGCCCATCAGGTTCTGCAGCATCGGCGGCAGCAGCGCGCGGGTGGCATACAGCACCGCGCCGACCACGAAGATGAACAGCGTACCCGTCGCGAAATTCGGATCGCGCAGCAGTTCCGACTTGAAGAACGACGCCTTGCCGACGGTCGCCGTGTGCGCGAGGAAGAACGCGAAGCTCAGGGCCGCGACGAGCGCCTCGATGCGGATCTCGTACGAACCGAACCAGTCGAGCTGCTCGCCGCGATCGAGCATCGCCTGGAACGCGCCGATCGCGAGCGCGAGCGTCGCGAAGCCGAACGCGTCGAATTTCACGTGCGGGCGCGGCGCGCGTGCCGGCAGGAAGGTCATCACGCCGGCGAGCGCGAACGCGCCGATCGGCACGTTGATGAAGAACACCCAGCGCCAGTTGTAGCTGTCGGTGAGCCAGCCGCCGAGCGTCGGCCCCAGGATCGGGCCGACCATCACGCCCATTCCCCAGATCGCCATTGCCTGGCCCTGTTTCTCGCGCGGATTGATGTCGAGCAGGATCGATTGCGACAGCGGCACCAGCGCGGCGCCGAACACACCCTGCAGCAGCCGCGCGCCGACGATCTGCACGAGCGTCTCCGACAGCCCGCACAGCGCCGACGCCACCGTGAAGCCCGCGATCGATACGATCAGCAGCCGCTTCACGCTCAGCCGGTCGGACAGCCAGCCGGTGAGCGGCGTCGCGATCGCGGCCGCGACGATGTAGGAGGTCAGCACCCACGTGATTTCGTCCTGCGACGCGGACAGCGTGCCCTGCATGTGCGGCAGCGCGACGTTCGCGATCGTGCTGTCGAGGGTCTGGATCAGCGTGGCGAGCATGATCGACAGGGTCAGCATCGGCCGGTTCAGGGCGGGCGAGGCGGGCGTATCGGCGGCGTCGGCGGCGGGGTTCAAGCGGTGTCTCCGTGGGGCGGCCGCCGTGGTCGGCGATCCGGTATGGCGTAAATTATAAGCATGCTTATTATATAGCCGCTTATCGCCAGGTCGCGAGCCACGGGCCGGTTCCGGCTTGACCCTATAATCGCCGCATGGACAAGACCTACGAGAACCGGATCGGTTACCTGATCGCCGACGTGGCCCGTCTGAACGGACGCCTGTTCGACCGGCGCGCGAAGCGCATCGGGCTGACGCGGGCGCAAAGCCGCGTGCTCGCGTACCTGACGTGGAAGGGCGAGATGAACCAGGCGCGGCTCGCCGAATGGCTCGAGATCACGCCGATCTCGCTCACGCGGCTGCTCGACCGGATGGAAAGCTATGGCTGGATCGAACGCATCGCGAACGACGATGATCGCCGCGCGTTCGTGATCCGGCTGACCGACAAGTCGCGCGAGATCTTTCCGCAGATGCTGGAGGTGGGCGATACCGTCGCCGACGACGGGCTGCGCGGCTTCACGCCCGACGAGCGCGATACGCTGGTGCGGCTGCTCGGGCGCGTGCGCCGCAACCTGATCGACTGCGGCGGCGAGTGATGCGGGCGTCCGGCCGGGCGCACCGGACAACGGGAATGCGTCGTGAATCCCGGCCCGCGTACGAGCACGATGAAGGCGCGCCGCAAGGGGGCGGCCGAGGAGATGCCGGTGCGCTGCTTAACGGGACAGCGCCGTCAGCATGTACGCCGCAAGATAGAGTCCTACCCCGTACGACAGATGCGTGACGAGGCTGCGCCGGCGCGCGACACCCGGCTGCGGCGTGCGCGACGCCGCGATGCCGAAGCCGAACGCCGGCTGCATCACGAAGAATGGCGCGACCACGCTCGCGAGCCCGGCGACGAGTGCGGGAAGCGGCGTCGGCGCATCGATCCATGCCGGGCCGGCAATCAGCACGGGTAGTGCCGCGAACGCGATGCCGATCGCGTAATGCGCGACCCAGCCGAGCGCGCGTTCGCCGGCCACGGGTGCGGCGGCGACGATCGACGCATGCCGGAACCGGCCGTGCATCATGTGGCCGAGCCAGCGGCCGACCAGCGCGTAGTCGAGCGACGGAATCCCGAACGCATGCCGCCGGAACAGCGTCCACAGATCCATCAGGAGCGTGGCGCCCGCACCGATCAACAGCAGTTTGAGCAGGATGTCGGATGGGCTCATCGCACACCTCCGCTGCGAGTGGCGATGGCGATGCGGCATGGCGGAATACGACACGGGTTCAACGGTTTCATGGCGGTCCGGGCTTGTCTTCATGGAGTCGAGCGACTATCTTGCAACTTCAAGTTCACTTGAGGTCAAGCATGAGCCGACTGGACATTGCGGACGTGGCGCGGCGCACGGGGCTGCCCGCCTCGACGCTGCGCTACTACGAGGAAAAAGGGCTGATCGTTCCGATTGGCCGGCATGGGCTGCGGCGGCAATACGACGAGGCGGTGCTGGAGCGCCTGGCGTTGATCGCGCTCGGCCGCGAGGCAGGTTTCTCGCTCGACGACATCCTCGCGATGGTCGGCGCGGAGGGGCGACCCGCGATCGATCGCGCGAAACTCGACGGCAAGGCCGACGAGCTCGACCGCACGATCCGCCGTCTGGGCGCGGTGCGCGATGCGCTGCGGCATGCGGCCGTGTGCCCGGCCGCGAACCATCTCGAGTGCCCGTCGTTCCAGAAGCTGCTGCGTATTGCCGCGCATCGTCATCCGGCGCGCCGTGCGAAGGGGGAAGGGGCGTAGGCGGCGAGCCGACGCGAAGCGGGCGGCGCGGTAGCGGGTCGGCAGGAGGCCGCTACGTGGCGACGTAATCGACTTGACGTGCCGGGTCGAGAAAAGGCGATGCCGTCAGCGTCGCCTTCGACATCGGCGAAACCGCCGACGCCCGACTCACCCCGCGTAATACACGCGGCATTCCATCTCGCGGCCGCGCACGATCCGCTTGCCGACGAGCGCGCCGTACGTTTCGGTGAAGACGGTGCGCTGGTGCTCGCATTGTACGGCGTCGTAGAAGTAGAGCGAGACCCAGTCGGTCGGCCGGCCGGCTTCCGGCGTGCGCATGGCCGCATGCTGGCTCAGCGCCGTGAAATGCCAGCCGCCCTTGGTCATGTGCATCACCGGCGGCGGCACGTAGCCGTCCGCGTTCAGGCGCCGGTGCGCGAGCGTCGGCAGCACGCCCGCGGCCGCCTTGTTGCGGTACTGACGATCGATGTACAGCAGCAGTTCCACGGGCGGTTCCGTGCCGGGGCCGGCGGCGCTTTGCATGTGGCCTTGCCAGCGCCGGCGGCGGCTCAGCACGTCGTCGAGCGCGGCGCGGATGCCGACCGCGCGCCGCGGGCCGACGCCCGCGATCATTTCGAGCTGGCCGTTGCGCGCCGCGCGTTCGAGCTCCTCCAGCGTGTCGATGTGCAGCGCGTCATGAATGCGCAGCGCGAGCGCGTGGCCGATGCCCGGCACCGCTTCGAACGCCGACGCGCGTTCCGCGTCACCGCGCAAGCGGTCGAGCTGGCGCCAGCGGCCCGTCACCAGCAGCTCGGCGATCGCCTGCGCGACGCCAGCGCCGATGTCGGGCAGCGCGCCGAGCGCCTCGACGCCGCCGGTGTCGAACACGCCGCGGATGTCGCGGTCGAGCGCGTCGACCGTATCGGCCGCGGCCCGGTACGCGGCCACCCGGTACGGGTTCGCGCCCTGGTCGACGAGCCACTGCGCGGCCTCGCGCAGGCAGGCCGCGACAGGCCGGTTTTCCTCGTACGTCTGGCTGACGGTCGACTGCATGGCAAGGGACCCGGAAAGCACAAACGGAATGGACGCGGCGAACGATGCGCCGGTCGGCTGTCAACCATTGTCGCGACGCGCGATGAAGAAAACTTGATGCGCGTCAATGGCAAACGTAACACAGGCGCGCGGCGCACGGTCGTGCCGGAACGCGGCATGACCGTGTGCGTTGCGCGATGCGCTTACGCGTCGAGAAACGACTGCGCGTTCTCGGCCTCAGCGGCCGTACGCAGCGCGGCGAGCGCCCGTTTCTCGATCTGCCGCACGCGCTCGCGCGACATCCCCGCATCCTGCGCGATCGCGTCGTAGGTGTCGGGCTCGGCGCCGCCGAGGCCGAACCGCCGGCGCAGCACGTCGGCCTCGGTCGGCGTGACCGAGCGCAGCAGCGATCGCACGCAGTCGCGCATGCGCGTGTCGGCCAGTTGCTCGAACGGGCTGGCCGATGCCTGGTCCTCGATCAGTTCCACGAGGCCGGTGTCCGCGTCCGGCAGCGGCGTATCGAGCGAGACCGGCTCGGCGGGCAGCGCGAGCACCGCGCGCAGCTTGTCTTCGGCGAGGCCGGTTTCAGCCGCGAGCTCGGCCGGCGTGGCGCGGCGGCCCGTGCGCTGGCGAAAGCGCAGCGCATGCCGCTGCACGCGCTGGTACTGGTCGCCGACGTGGACCGGCACGCGGATCGTACGCGAGCGATCCGCGACCGCGCGTGCGATCGCCTGGCGAATCCACCAGGTCGCATAGGTCGAGAACTTGAACCCGCGCCGGTATTCGAATTTCTCGATCGCGCGCATCAGGCCGAGACAGCCGTCCTGCACGAGGTCGGACAGATCGACGCCGCGGTTCAGGTACTTGCGCGCGATCGACAGCACGAGCCGCAGGTTCGCCTCGAGCATCGCACGCGTCGCATCGCGCACTTTTTGCTGGCCGTCGCTCAACGCGGCTGCAAGTGCACGCCGCGCAACCGCGTCGAAGCATGCGGCGTCAGCCGCCGACGGATCATCGGAGGCGGCCGCGAGCGCGCGCACGGTACGGCTTGCGTGGTCGACGGCCGGTGCAGCCCAGGCGAGCGAGCCGAGCAGGGCGGCCACGTGGTTGCGCGCGTCGCGGTAGTCGGCTGAACGGCTGCCATGCGCATGCAATGCATCGCGCAGCGCCGACACCGCTGCCTGCAGCGCATCGTAGCGGGCGGGCGCGGGCGTTTCGCCATCTTCTTCATCGGGCGATCCGGTCGTGCCTGTTGCGCCGGTTGCGCCCGTCGCGTGATGACGCTCGAGCAGTGCGTCGACCGCGGGCGGATAGCCGGCGATCGCATGCAGCACCTGATGACGGCCCGTCTCGATCTCGCGGGCGAGCACGATTTCGCCTTCGCGCGTGAGCAGCGGCACCGCATGCATGCGCCGCATGTAGAGCGCGAGCGGATCGGTCGACGCGCTCGTACCGCGTGCGAGGTCGCCGAGCATGGCCCGGCCTTCGTCGAGCGCGTCGCGATCGACCTCGACCGGCGCCGCGCCGGCAAACGGTGCAGGCACGGCCGGCTCGTCGAGTACCGCGATGCCGATGTCGGCCAGCGCGGCGCGCACGACGTCGAGCGCGTCGGGGCTGTCGCTTTCGGGCGGCAGCGCGTCGACGAGGTCGGCGTGCGTCAGATAACCCTGCTCGCCGGCGAGCGCCAGCAGCTGGATGATCGGATCGAGCGGTGTGTCCGCCCGGGGAGTGGGGCGTGGCGTAGTCATGTCGATGGCGGCGCGAGCCGCGTTCCTGTCTGGGCGGGCCGAAGCTCGCCGGTTTGCGGTTGCCGGTGGGTCGCGGACACCCGTCCGCGCCGGTCAGCCCGACATCGTTCAAGTTGAGGGCATTTGCGCCAACTTCAACGCCGGCGCCGCGGACGGGCCAGCACGCGGCGTTCCTGCCCGGCCGTGCGGGGCAGGAAACAAAAAGTAACCGATCATACGCGCGGAAATCTGCAGGGGACGTAAGCTAGAGTCAGGCGCGCGCCCGGCGGCGACGCGCGGATTCTGCCGGAGTACGAGATGAACCCGATTTCCGCCGCGAGGCCCGCCGTCGTCGCGCTGGCCGCACTGATGCTTGGCGGCTGCTACTACACGAGCCCGTACGGTTATGCACCTTATTACGCGCCGGTGCCCGCCACGGTGACGCAGCGCGAGATTCCAGCCGCACCGACCGCGTCCGGTCCGGCGCCGTCGACCGTACCACAGGCGCAGGTCGACGTCGGCCCGGCGGTGCCGGTGTATGTCGCCCCGGCCTACGTGCCGCCGCCGTATCCGTATTACTACCCGGCGTACTACTCCGGCTGGTACGGGCCGCCCGTGACGATCGGCTTCTGGGGCCGCTGGGGCGGCGGCGGATACTGGGGCGGCCGCGGCGGTTACTGGCATCGTCCGTGGGGCGGCGGGCATTGGGGTGGCGGCCACTGGGGCGGCGGCCATCGGCACTGACCGGCGCGCGGCGGCGCGGCGCGGGAGAGCATCATGAGGAACACGATTGTCCGAAGTCTGTGCGTCGTCCTGGCCGGCCTCGCGGCCGCACCGGGCGTCGCCGATGCGCAGAGCAGCGCTTACACGAACTCGCCGGCCGAGCTGTTTGCCGGGCCGGCGCCCGATTATCCGGTGGTCGCGCAGATCCCGCCCGGTACCGCGCTGGATGTGTTCGGCTGCCTGAGCGACTACACGTGGTGCGATGTCGCGCTGCCGGGCGTGCGCGGCTGGATCGATGCGCAGTTGCTCGACTATCCGTACCAGGGCAACTACGTGCCGTTGCTCGAATACGGCGCGATCATCGGCGTGCCGGTGACCGGCTTTGCGATCGGCGCGTACTGGGATCGCTATTACCGGCACCGCCCGTGGTATCCCGACCGTGATCGCTGGGCGCATCGTGCGGAGCCGAGGCTCGGCCCCGGCGGCATGCCTCCCGCGCAAGGGCGGCCGCAACCGGGCGCGCCGATGCAGGTCGCGCCGGGCGGCCCGCCGCCCGTGCATGACACGCGGCCGTCGGCGACGCGCGGCGGCTGGAACGGCGCGAACCGCGTGCCGCCGCCGGCTGCACCGGCGCCGGCGCCGATGCCGGGTGGCGTGGGTAATGCGCGTCCGGCCAGCCCGCCGACGCCGATGCCGGGCGGGATGGGTAATGCGCGCCCGGCCAACCCGGCGGCACCGACGCCGATGCCGGGTGGGATGGGTAATGTGCGTCCGGCCAGCCCGGCGGCGCCGACGCCGATGCCGGGCGGGGCGGGTAATACGCGCCCGGCCAGCCCGCCGCCCGCGCCGGGCGGCGAAGCCCGCACGATGCCTCAGCCCGCGCGCCAGGGAGGTTGGGGCGGCGGCGGTTATGCGCGGCCGCAAGGCGGCGGAAACGGCGGCGGCAACCATGGCGGCGGTGGAGGCGGCGGTCCCGACGAACTCCGCCACTGACGGCGTCGGTGCCGCGGATTTTCCCGGCACCAGACAAAAAAAGCCGCTCCGGAGAGCGGCTTTTGGATCGGGCAAGCGGGGCGAGGTAAGGCGCTACAGGTCGCCCGCCGCCCGCCGCATCAGTCGTCGAGCAGCGACAGATCGCGCACGGCGCCCTTGTCGGCCGACATGACCAGCTTCGCGTATGCCTTCAGCGCGGCGGACACCTTGCGCGGGCGCGGCTGCGCGGGCTTCCAGCCCTTCGCGTTCTGCTCCTCGCGGCGGCGCGCCAGTTCCTCGTCCGACACCAGCACGTCGATCGTGCGGTTCGGAATGTCGATGCGAATCCGGTCGCCGTCGCGCACGAGGCCGATCGCGCCGCCCGCTGCCGCTTCCGGCGAGCAGTGGCCGATCGACAGCCCCGACGTGCCGCCCGAGAAACGGCCGTCCGTCAGCAGCGCGCACGCCTTGCCGAGCCCCTTCGACTTGATGTAGCTGGTCGGGTAGAGCATTTCCTGCATGCCCGGGCCGCCCTTCGGGCCTTCGTAGCGCACGATCACCACGTCGCCGGCCTTGACCTTGTCGTTCAGGATGTTCTCGACCGCTTCGTCCTGCGATTCGGTCACGTGCGCCGAGCCTTCGAACACGAGGATGCTTTCGTCGACGCCGGCCGTCTTCACCACGCAGCCGTCGAGCGCGATGTTGCCGGTCAGTACCGCGAGGCCGCCTTCCTTCGAGAACGCATGCTCGTACGAGCGGATGCAGCCCTCGGCGCGATCGAGGTCGAGGCTCGGCCAGCGCGTGTTCTGGCTGAACGCGACCTGCGTCGGGATGCCGGCCGGGCCGGCCAGGTAGAACGTGCGGACCGCTTCGTCCTGCGTGAGGACGATGTCCCACTGGTCGAGCGCATCCTTCAGCGTCGGCGCATGGACGGTCGGCACGTCGGTGTGCAGCTTGCCGGCGCGCTCGAGCTCGCCGAGGATCGCCATGATGCCGCCGGCGCGGTGCACGTCCTCGATGTGGTACTTGTTCGTGTTCGGCGCGACCTTGCACAGCTGCGGCACGGTGCGCGACAGGCGGTCGATGTCCTTCATCGTGAAGTCGATGCCGGCTTCCTGCGCGATCGCGAGCAGGTGCAGGATCGTGTTGGTCGAGCCGCCCATCGCGATGTCGAGCGTCATCGCGTTCTCGAACGCCTTGAAGCCGACCGAGCGCGGCAGCACGCGTTCGTCGTCCTGCTCGTAGTGCTGGCGCGTCAGTTCGACGATGCGGCGGCCGGCGCGCTTGAACAGCTGTTCGCGATCGGCGTGCGTGGCGACCACCGTACCGTTGCCGGGCAGCGACAGGCCGAGCGCTTCGGTCAGGCAGTTCATCGAGTTCGCGGTGAACATGCCCGAGCACGAGCCGCAGGTCGGGCAGGCCGAGCGTTCGACTTCGGCGACGTCGGCGTCCGAATACGACTGGTCGGCCGCGATCACCATCGCGTCGACGAGGTCGAGCTTCTTCAGTTCGACGGTCTTGGTGACCGGGTTCGCGAGGCGCGTCTTGCCGGCTTCCATCGGGCCGCCGGACACGAAGATCACCGGAATGTTGAGGCGCATCGCGGCCATCAGCATCCCCGGCGTGATCTTGTCGCAGTTCGAGATGCACACCATCGCGTCCGCGCAGTGCGCGTTCACCATGTATTCGACCGAGTCGGCGATGATGTCGCGGCTCGGCAGCGAGTACAGCATGCCGTCGTGGCCCATCGCGATGCCGTCGTCGACCGCGATCGTGTTGAATTCCTTCGCGACGCCGCCGGCAGCCTCGATCTCGCGCGCGACGAGCTGGCCGAGATCCTTCAGGTGCACGTGCCCGGGTACGAACTGGGTGAACGAGTTGACGACCGCGATGATCGGTTTCGAGAAATCGTCGTCTTTCATGCCGGTGGCGCGCCACAGCGAGCGCGCACCTGCCATGTTGCGGCCGGCGGTAGAGGTTTTGGAGCGGTAAGTGGGCATGGTGATGGCTGAAGAAATATCGCGGGAAAAGGGTGGAGGCACGGGAATAAAGGCCTCTCTCGCGCCCGTGCGAACAACCTCTTGAGCTGCGCCCTGGGCAAACTTCGCGATTATCCCACAGCCGCCGGGCGGGCGGCGCCGGCTGGAGCGGGCGAGTGAGGCCGGTGGTGCACCGGACAGGGGTTAAGTGCACTCGGCACACAGACGTCACGAAGCACGAGGCCCCGAGGAAGCCCGAAGCCCGAAGCCCGAAGCCCGAAGCCCGAAGCCCGAAGCCCCAAGCCCGAAGCCCCAAGCCCCAAGCCCCAAGCCCCAAGACCCAAGCCCCA